>JAESGH010000130.1_pt1 | contig 229660 bp, 230 predicted proteins | sample 9269641 | NCBI WGS metagenome assembly JAESGH01 (sample SAMN14515345, study PRJNA621665) | algae metagenome | isolation source: Phormidium tanganyikae FI6-MK23 and co-occurring heterotrophs from granitic... | place: USA: Fort Irwin, California | collected 1998-05-24
TCGGTCGTCTCAAGGACTGGCGGCGCGTCGCGACACGCTACGATCGGTGCCCGAAGGCCTTCTTCTCCGCCGTAGCCCTCGCCGCTACAGTCATCTTCTGGCTCTGATCAATGAGTCCTGACCCTAGGGATGTCAAAGTCGATATCGCTTCCTTTGCGCATATGGTTCGACCCCAAGTTGAAGCATATAAAGTTCGCGGGGCCGGGGCTGACCGCCTCGACCGTCAGCAACGATCCAAGCAGCATACGCTATCATCCCAACCTCTATCGCAAGCTCGCACACGCGCTGCGCGAGGCTGGCGCGCCGACACCCGAAGGCTAACAATTGGCCACGCGCTACCCTGTCCCGTCCATGCTCGAAATCGGGCAAGAGACCTACCTCGGCTGGCTCCGCCGCAAGGCGGCTGCGCATGTCAAACGCGACCGCAAGCGTGCCGGACATACGATCACCGGCGAAGACTATCGACTGGCGATCCACGCCGCAGTCGCCGATCATGGCACCCACGATTTCTACACCGGCGAGCAACTCGATTGGTCGCTCGTCAGCCGGTATAACAATGAGGAATCCCGCGCAGGTCGCTCGGTCTATAAGGCGGGATTTGCGATGCTCCCCACCGTCGACCATGTTGCCCGGCCCGACGGCCGATGGGATTTCGTCATCTGCGCATGGCGCACCAACGATGCGAAAAACGACCTTGGCCACTCCGAATTTATCGACCTTTGCCGTCGCGTCATCGCCCATGCCGACAGCAAGCCGGGCGCCGCATCAATTTGATGATGACCGAGAGGAATGTCGGTGGGATATTCGCCTTCGTGTAAAATCCAATCCCTCAGCCGCCCCTCACCCCCAAATCCTATTTCGCACCCGCCGCCCTAAAACCCCTTTCCTACAATTTCCCGCCATGTCACCCTAGCGGTCTGGCTCTTTGACTTGTCCGAACCCGCTATTCCGCCGCGCGCCGAACATCGCGCCCGCGTGCGACCTTTGCGATGTTTCATGCCCCCGCCACGCTGGGCAACCTTGGCGACCTTGGCCCACGCCCGCCCGCTAACCCCTTGTTTCCGGGGTCGATGCGGTGACAAGTTTGACAACTTCCGTCGCCACGACGTCGCCTTGACAATCGGGGGCCGTAATTTGGGCGCGTTAGGCTGAACTTTGGTGCCGCGGCCGCGCCGCCGCCCGCCTAGTTCAGCACCGATCCGCCCGGAAACCCGCGCACCCCCGCGACCGCGAACATCACCCCGCCGCGCACCGCTTCGGGCGCGTCCTCCAGCAGCGCCAGCTTGACCAGCTCGCGCGTCACTTCGCTGTCGTCGTCGACGACCAGCCGCAGCGATTCGATGCCGATTTCATTGCGCGTGATCACGACATCGCGGATCAGGCTCAGCGGCCAGCTCTCCGAACTACCGCGGTACAGCCGCGCGCCGTCGTGAAAGATATAGCTATCGCGCTGCCGCCACAGCCGGTGGAAATGCACCAGCCCCAGCACCGCCACGCCGATCAGCGCGGTCACGATCAGATTGCCGAACAATATGTGGCGAATGATCTCCGCCGCGCCCTCGCCTTGGGCCTGGTGGATCAACAAGCCGACCAGCGCCAGCGCGCACAGCAATTGCCCCGCCGCCAGCGGCTTTGCCGTGAGCCGCCCGATCACGACTATCCTGTGGTCCCACTGCGCCATCGCCGCGCATATAGGCATCGGCGCCGCAGCGCGCCAGTCGCGGCCCGGACCGGACACGAAAATGGCCCGCTCCAAGGGACACCGGGAGCGAGCCAGTTTCGGCGTCGGCGCGCGCTATCGCGCTATCAACACCGGATGATCGTGCTATTATTCGGCTTCTTCGAACAGATCGACCGCGGTCGCGCCGGTCGCCGACAGGCGGAGCGTATCGCCTTCGACGGCCGCGACCAGTCCGGCAGGAAGATAGTGGTGCTTGCCGTCAACGCTGTCGCTCTTCGCCATCTTGATCCGTTCGCCATCGAGATGATCGACGGTCCCGACATGGACGCCGTCGGCGCCGACGATATTCATATGTTCCTTGATCGCGCTATGGTCATGCTCAGCCATCGTCATTCTCCTTGCCGCTTTGCGGGAAAGCCCGCGAAGGTCTTGCCTGATACGCTCGTCGGCGGCGTTCGATCCCGCGCCGCCGACGAGCCGCCCGAAAGCCGCGGCTGCTTCCCAAGCGCCGCGCAAAGGCCTAGCCTGCGTACCATGCGCTTTCCCGCTGCCTTTGTCGCCATCCTGTTGCTGGCCGCGCCGCTACCCGCCATCGCCTGTTCGGTGGCGCCGGGATACCGTGTGCCGACCAATGTCGAGCTGGTCGCCGACGCCGACCTGATCCTGCTCGCCACCGTGTCCGACGCCGATTTCGCGCCCGACAGCACCCCCGAACAGCAGATCGACGTTCAGCCGCTGGCAGCGATCAAGGGCGACATGCCGACCGGCCCGCTCGCGATGCCGGGATCGATCGCGACGGGTGCCGACGCGCTGCTCAGCAATCCCTACGAGCTGAAGGACGCGCATCCCCAAAGTTTTGCCGGGGTGTGCAACCGCTATACGTTCCCCCGCGGCTCGCGCGTCCTGTTCTTCCTGAAGTGGGAGGGCGACCATTGGCGCGCCGCGGGCGGGCCGTTCAGCCGCTGGGCCGAGGACGTGCTGACCGACGAAGCGCCGTGGCTGCAGGTCGTCCGCCTCTACGCCGAAGCAGCGGCGCTACCCGTCGGCGAACGCACCGCCTATCTCACCGCGCGCCGCGCCGATTATGGTGCCGAAGGCGACGACCCGGTGGCCCAGCTGATCGCGATGGACATCGACCGCCAACTCGCTGGCCCGAACAAGCCGCTGCGCGAAGACCTGCCCCCGGCGCCCGATGACGTGCCCAACGACGTGGACGTCTGGACGATCAGCACCAAGGGCGCCGAAGCTATCGATTAAGGCGCGCCGCGCGGTTCGTCGTCGTCGATGCCGCCGGGACCAAGTTCGCCATCTTCATCATCGTCGCTGCGCTTGCCGCGATAGGCGTCCATATCGATCTGACCCGAGCGTTCCATCTGGCGCATATGATCGACCAGATCCTGCACGTCGTCGCTTTCATCGCCGGACTTCGCCTTCTCGCTATCGCCCAGCGGGCGTTCACGGCGCGCCGCTTCGGCAACGCTCTGCGCCTGCGCGTCCTCGTCGTCCTGCTCGCGGTTGTGGGCTTCGGGGGCTTGGGTGTCGCGCGGGTCATCGGCCATGATCGGTTCCTTGAAAGAAGATGGCGTGGAAACGCGCCGTCCTCGTCCCCCGTTCCTTATCCCGCGACCGCCAGCACCTTATTCTCGATGACGCGAATGAACACCTCGGGATCCTGCGCGCCGGGGATCAGCATCCGGCCGTCCAAGATGAAGGCAGGGACGCCAGTGATATTCTGGTCGGCCCAATAGGCTTCCTCGGTGCGAACCATTTCGCCGAACTCGCCCGATGCCAAGATCGATTGGGCGCGGGCGCGGTCGAGCCCGGCTGACGCGGCGACATCGGCCAGCACGGCATGGTCGCTGACATCGCGATTGTCGGTGAAATGGGCCGCAAACAGCGCCAGCTTCAGCCCCGTCTGCACGCCGGTCGCCGCCGCCTGCTCCGGCTCCTCCAGCGCGCCCGCCCACGTCAGCAAGCGGTGCGCGTCGAAACTGTTGCGCATCCGGAAACCGGGACCGCGGTTGAATGCAAAGCCGAGGTCGGCGGCAACGCCCGCCATCTTGCCGCTGTTCGCGCGGCTCTGTTCAGCGGTGATGCCATATTTGCGCATGACATGCGCGGCGGCGTCCTCACCCTCGGGCGGCATGTCGGGATTAAGCTCGAACGGATGCCATTGCACCCGAAAATCCAGCCGGTCGGCGAAATGCGCCATGACCGCCTGAAACTTCAGCCAGCCGATGATGCACCATGGACACATGACGTCGGATACGATGTCGACGCTCAGACGCGGTACGCTCGGTTCAGCCAACGAAAAACTCCTGTTCGCCGCACTCAGCCGGGCGTCCGGCGATCCTTGCCCGTGCGCCGGTCGCCCGTGCGGCGATCGGGTCCTTTGTAATCTGGATCAACCTTGACGCGTCGGTCGGTCGACCGTCTGTCCGAAGGTGTCCGCTTATCCTCATCTGTTGCCATACGCCCCTCCCTCCCAGCAAAGAAAACAAGAAGCGACCCGCATTCAGATACACATAATATTGTCTAAAATACAAGCAACGCCGCGGTCAAAGCGTGGTGCTGTCGCCCAAACCGGTCGGCTCCAGCACCTGATCGGTTGCCACCGCCGGTCGTGACAACACCCACCAGCTGCCGACCGTCAGGATGACCGACAGCGTCTCGATGATCATCGCGCGCACGATCTCGACGCTGACCAGATCCCCCATCCCGGCGCCGAGCAGCCGACCAAGCAACGCGGTACCGAATAGCGCGCCCGGAACAAGCACGGCGCGGCTCCATCCCGGAACCAGCGCCCCGATCGCAGCACTCACCGCTGCAACCAGAAAAAACGACGATAGATCGGCGCGCACGGTATTCGCGGCGACGCCATCGATCAGGATGCCAAATGTTTCTGTATAACTCGCGGGGTTCAGCACACCCTGCACGCCAACGATTGCAAACAAAGCCGCCCATAGCAGCAACGCGCCACGCAACACCCAGTTGATCATCATAGTCTCCCCGTTTTTCAGTTGTCAGGCTGAACCAACAGGCAGGAATGTCAATGGTTGCAACGGCGCGTCACACCGCAGCGGCAAAGGTTTCTTCGATCCAGCCGCCACCCAGGACACGCGAGCTATCCAGGGCATCGTAAAGCACCGCCGCCTGCCCAGGCGCCACGCCATATTCGGGGGCAGCGAACACCAGCCGGTCGCCGGCAACATGCGCGGGTACCGGCCGCGCCATGCTGCGCACCTTCGCCATTACGTCATGGCCATCGACCGCGCCCAGCCAGTTTGCCTCGCCTAGTCGCGCACCCGTCACCGCAAGCGCGCGGCGCGGACCGACGATTACCTGCTTTGCTCCGGCATCGAGGCGCACGACGTAAAGCGGCTCGGCCTGCCCGCCGATCTCGATCCCGCGGCGCTGACCGACAGTATAATGGATCAGCCCCTTGTGTGCGCCGAGCACCGTGCCGTCGACATGAACGATGTCGCCCTGGTCGTCGGCCTCGGGACGCAGCTTGCGCACCAGCGTCGCATAATCACCATCGGGAACGAAGCAAATGTCCTGGCTGTCGGGCTTTGCCGCAACGCCCAGCCCCAGCTCACGCGCGATTTCGCGCACCACGCGCTTCTCCATCCCGCCAAGCGGAAAGCGCAGAAAGTCTAGCTGGTCCTGCGTCGTGGCGAACAGGAAGTAGCTCTGGTCGCGCGCCGGATCGACCGCCCGGTGCAGTTCGGCACCATTTGGCCCCATCACGCGCCGGACATAATGGCCGGTCGCGAGGCAATCGGCGCCCAACTCCTTGGCCAGCGCAAACAGGTCGGTGAACTTCACCCCCATGTTGCACCGCACGCAGGGGATCGGCGTCCGGCCATTCAGATATTCGTCGGCGAACTGATCGATCACCGTGTCGCGAAATCGACTTTCATGGTCAAAGACATGATGCGCAAAGCCGAGACGGTCGGCGACTGCGCGCGCGTCCTTGATATCCTGCCCCGCACAGCAGGCGCCGACGCGTTTCGCCTTGGCGCCATGGTCATAGAGCTGGAGAGTCACCCCGATCACTTCGGCGCCCGATCGCGCCGCGAGCGCAGCGACGACGCTCGAATCGACTCCGCCCGACATTGCAACAACGATTCGCCGATCTTTCAACGGCGCAGCCAGCTGAAAGTCGGCCTCGGCAAGCCCGGCAGGAGAAATCATCGTCGTCATGATGCCCGCCATCTAGGGACGCGGGGGTCAAAATGCCAGCTTTTCCGCCACCCGTGTCAAGATATTGACGCGGGTTAAGCTTCGCTAACAAGGCATGAAATGGTCATTTACGCGCCCTTAGGCGGTCGGCGCTAGACCGGCATCATGAATTTTGCCCCTTCCGAATTTCCGCGCCTTGCCGGTGCGGCCAGACTGTCGAAGCCCGGCTTCGATATCATCCTGGCCATATCCAGCGCGCGGCAGGCCGCACAGCCGACGGTCCGGCTGCTGCAGGCCCATGCGAAGCGTCAGGCGCACGTCGCAACCCTTAACGCCCTGCGGCAGATGTTGGGCGGATCGCGCTGCGCACCGGAACAAACGGCGCCGCATATCGTTCGTTTCTTCGACCTGTCGGACGGTGTGAACGCCCTGCCCGAAACTATGAACGGCCTGTTTACCAGAGGATTTCAGCCGATGTTGAGCCCCTCTGATCTAGAGACAAATGCGTCGGACAAATTCCCCCCCGACGTCGAAACCATGGAATGAATATGATCGAGAACCAGAAAATCCGGCCGGCTCAGGTCATCGGCCCCCTCGGCGAACCGCTGACGATCGACTCGCTGCCGCCGCCGTCGACGACTCGCTGGGTCGTGCGCCGCAAGGCAGAGGTTGTGGCCGCAGTGAACGGCGGGCTGCTCAGCGTCGATGAGGCATGCGAACGCTACAGCCTGACGCTCGAAGAGTTTGCCAGCTGGCAGCGTTCGATCGATCGCAGCGGCATGCCGGGTCTGCGGGTCACACGTATCCAGCATTACCGCGACCTGTATGAGCGACAACAGCGCTTTTGACCGCTGTCAGGCCAAAATCGACGAAAGAGGGCGCTTCTGGCGCCCTCTTTTATGCCCGTCTATCGCGTCAGCATTTATGAAAATACCCGATTCTTTGTGATTTGACGTTTCCATTGCAACTCTCGCGTTCACCCCGCGTTAAGCCCCGGAGTCAACTTTGGGAGTCACTCGATTATGCGTAAGATGTTCATTACCCTCGCCGCCACTTCGGCCCTCGCTCTCGGCGCCTGCCAGAGCCCCGCTGCCGACAAGGTCGAAGATCAGGCCGAGGCACAGGCCGACGTGATCGACGATCAGGCCGACGCCATGCCCGAGGGTGCGGCCAAGGAAGCCATGGAAAACAAGGCTGATGCAGTCGAAGCGGCTGGCGAAGAAAAGGCCAACGCGATGGACGACAATGGCGAGATCGCTCCGTCGGAAGTCGGCGCGGACGCTGCCAAGAAGTAAGACCTGCCTTCCCTAAAAGGGCAGTGAAGAGGGCGTCGGATCGATTCCGGCGCCCTTTGTCGTATCCGAAAACCTTTTTTGCAATTCATGACGTCATGTGACCCGGGTCACCACTTTGTAATCTCGTTACGGCTATGAAGGCGGCGTGGACGGAACGCTCCGGCGCCCCGCATCACGGCCTACCCTCCCGCCGCCGGTAGCGACCCCCGACGGTGGGAGGGACTAGGCCGATCCCCTTGTACCGCCTTCCAGCGCGTGCAGGACGTCCTGCACCCCGGGCGCATCGATATCGGCGCGCAGCGCTGCCAGCCCTGCCGCGACATCCAGCCGATACTCGGCAACGCCCGCCGACTCTCCGGTCCATTCGGCATCGAGCGATTTTACCAGTCGTTTCGCCGCGGCGTTTTCCGACAGTATATGGACGTCGAGCATCACCAGCCCTTCCGATAGACAGTGGACGAGTAGCGCCGCGGTCATCATCCGCGCCAGCCCCTGCCCCTGAAATTCATCGACGACAGCGACCGAAAACTCGCCCGCGCGTCCGCCGTCTCCATAACGCACCGCATGAACCGCTCCGATTGCCGGTTGCCCCTCGCATTCGGTGCAGATTGCTCCCCACGCGATATGATCGTGCCCGTCGACATCGACCAGCCGCTCGATCACGGCATCCGGCAGAACCGGCACCGGTGAAAAAAAGCGCAGGTAGCGCGACTCTGCCGAAAGTTTCGCGATCCCATCGCGCAGCAATTGCTCGTCCTCGGGGGTGATGGTGCGCAGGCATATGATCGTGCCATCGTTCAGCGCGCTATGCACCGCGATATCCTCGATCGCCTTTGCTCGTCGTGGCCCCTGTCCGTCCGTCGCGATCATCGCGGTCTCCCAGCGGGGCCATGATAAAGGCCCCGCGCGCCGCTGGCAAACCCGCTTCGGCGTGGCGCGGCGCGAATGGTGAGATGTTGAAAGCGGTTTGAGTTGTGAACTTCTACGGTCGGGACTGTCAAATCCAGTCGGCGAGGTACCAGATTTCGTGATCCACACGCCCATCGACAGCCTGATTAAAGAGGCGCCTGCGATCGAAACCCTTGGCGCCCGGTTGGCGCGTTTGCGGCGGATGCAGGGGCTGAGCAAGACCGACGTCGCCGAACGGCTGGGAATCAGTATCACCGCGATTTGTCATTGGGAGCAGGACAGGTCGCGGCCCAAGGCGGCACGGTTGCAGGCGCTGTCAGGGTTGTTGGGCGTATCGGCCGTCGATCTGCTGAGCGACGAAGGCGTTTCTGGCCGCCAGAGCCTTGCCGACTTGGTAGCGCGCACCCGCGACGAAATCGCGCGCGTCGCCGGTACCAATCCGTCGAAGGTGCGGATCGTTATCGAGATGTAGGCGCGGCGCTCGGTCGCTCCAGCGCCGTCAGGATCGCCGCGCGCTGCTTGGCCCAGCTGACGCTGTCCGGCGCGATCAGTTCGACATGGCCCTCGCCCGGGGTCACCTCCATCGGCACCGTCACGCCGCGCTTTGCCATTGCCGCGCTATAGGCGACGCCGGTTGCGGGCGGCGTGATGCGGTCACGGTCGTTATTGAACTGCATCTCGCGCGCGCTGCCGAGCGGCATTTCGGGGGGCGAGGTGCGGGCATAGTTGCCGCGCGCCATCGCGGCGGGCGCCTCGGCGCCACATGCGTGTCCCACGCTCGCAGCCCCAGCGCGCAGGTCGGGCAGCCCGCCCTGGCTGATTGCGAGATCGATGCGGATCGGATCGGCGCCGCGCAACGCATCGTCCGCCGCGAGCGCCGGACGCCGCGCCAGCCACAGCGCCAGATGACCCCCCGCGCTATGCCCGATCGCAATCCGCACCGCACCGGTCTTCAGCCCATATTCGCCGCCCTTCGCCCCGAACAAGTCGGCCGCGCGCGCGACGTCTTCATAGGTTCCCGGCATCCCGCCACCACGGTCGACGCCGCGATATTCGATGTTCCACACGCCGACGCCGTGTGACCGTAAATCGTCGGCGATCCAGTTCATGATGTCGCGCTCGGCGACAGCGGTTTGCCAGCAGCCGCCGTGGATCATGATCACCGCGGGGTGCGGCCCCTTCCCCTTCGGCACCCACACATCGACGATCTGTAGCGCATCGTCGCCATAGCGGATCGTCGCATCGGCGACCGGTTTGGCGCGGGTCAGCAGGTCGGGCCAGTTCATGATCGGCTTGTCGCGCACCGCCCGTTCTCCCTTCACCGGTCCGACGGCTGCCGGGGCGCAGGCGGTCAGCAGCAACGCCACCCCGGCCACCGCAATTTTGCCAAGCCCGATCAGGCGTCGTCGCCCATCCGCAGCGCGGCGATGAATGCCTCCTGCGGGATGTTCACATTGCCATATTCGCGCATCCGCTTTTTGCCCTCTTTCTGCTTTTCGAGCAGCTTTTTCTTGCGGGTCGCGTCGCCGCCATAGCATTTGGCCGTCACGTCCTTGCGCAGCGCGGCGATGGTTTCGCGGGCGATCACTTTCCCACCTATGGCGGCCTGGATCGGGATTTTGAACATGTGGCGCGGGATCAGGTCTTTGAGCCGCTCGCACATGCCGCGGCCGCGGGTTTCGGCGGTGCCGCGGTGCACGATCATCGACAGCGCATCGACCGGCTCGTTGTTGACGAGGATGCTCATCTTGACGAGGTCGCCGGGGCGGTGACCGATCTGGTGATAGTCGAAGCTCGCGTAACCGCGGCTGATGCTCTTCAGCCGGTCGTAGAAATCGAACACGACTTCGTTGAGCGGCAGTTCGTAGGTGATCTGGGCGCGGCCGCCCACATAAGTCAGGTTCTTCTGCACCCCGCGCCGGTCCTGGCACAGCTTCAGGATGCTGCCCAGATATTCGTCGGGGACGTAGATCACCGCCTCGATCCATGGCTCCTCGATCTCGTCGATGCGGTTGGGATCGGGCATGTCGGCGGGGTTGTGGAGCTCGATCTCCTTCGCCGCCTCGTTCTTCGTATGACCGAGCTTCAGCTTGTACACCACCGACGGCGCGGTGGTGATCAGGTCGAGGTCATATTCGCGGGTCAGCCGCTCCTGGATGATCTCGAGGTGGAGCAGGCCAAGGAAGCCGCAGCGGAAACCGAAACCGAGCGCGGCGCTGCTTTCCATCTCGAAGCTGAACGACGCGTCGTTGAGGCGCAGCTTCTGGATGCTCTCGCGCAATTTCTCGAAGTCGTTCGCGTCGGTCGGGAACATGCCGCAGAACACGACCGGCTGGACTTCCTTGAACCCCGCCAGCGCCTTGGCCGCGGGGCGCTTGGCGTCGGTCACGGTGTCGCCGACGCGCGCCTGCGCGACGTCCTTGATCTGCGCGGTGATGAAGCCGATCTCGCCGGGGCCCAGCTCGGCAAGCTGCTCGATCTTCGGCGTAAAACAGCCGACGCGGTCGATCAGGTGGGTGGTGCCCGCCTGCATGAACTTGATCTGCTGCCCCTTTTTCAGCACCCCGTCGATGACGCGGATCAGGATGACCACGCCGAGATAGGGGTCGTACCAGCTGTCGACGAGCATCGCGGTCAGCGGCGCGTTCGCATCGCCCTTTGGCGGCGGGATGCGGGTGACGATCGCCTCGAGCGCTTCCTCGATCCCGATCCCCGACTTGGCCGAGGCGAGCACGGCATTGTCGGCGGGCAGCCCGATGATATCCTCGATCTCGGCCTTCACCTTGTCGACGTCGGCGGCGGGCAGGTCGATCTTGTTGATCACCGGCACGATTTCATGGTCATGCTCGATCGACTGATAGACGTTGGCCAGCGTCTGCGCCTCGACCCCCTGCGCCGCGTCGACAACCAGCAACGCGCCCTCGCACGCCGCGAGCGACCGCGACACTTCATAGGCGAAGTCGACATGGCCCGGGGTGTCCATCAGGTTGAGCTCATAGGTCTCGCCATCATGCGCTTTATATTTCAGGCGCACCGTCTGCGCCTTGATGGTGATCCCGCGCTCTTTTTCGATGTCCATATTGTCGAGCACCTGCGCCGACATTTCGCGCGCGGTCAGCCCGCCGGTGAACTGGATCAACCGGTCGGCGAGCGTCGATTTGCCATGATCGATATGCGCGATGATGGAGAAGTTACGGATGTGGGACATGGGCGTGGTCATGCGGGCGCGTTAGCAGGGGAAATGCGCGCTGTCAGCAGGGAGCGGACCGGTCGGCAGGGCGGCGCGCGGAAGTTGTCAAACTTGTCACCGCATCGACCCCGGAAACAAGGGGTTAGCGGCCAGCCATGGGCCAAAATCGCCAAGGTTGCCCAGCGCGGCGGCGGCAGGAAAGATCGCAAAGATTGCGCGCCGCCGCGATGTTTGGCGCGCGGGGAAGCAGCGGGTTCGGACGAGTCAAAGAGCCAGAGCGCGAGGCTGGCATGGCGGAATAATGTAGGAAAGCGGTTTTTCGCGCGGAGACGCAGTGGGCGCGGACGTCAGGCCGCGAGCAGCTGTTCGATCCGCACGACTTCCTCGGCAAATTCGAAGCGGAGCTGATCGCGCTCGTCCTCGGGCGGCCAGTTCGCCATCTGCGGGAACACCGTCTTGTGATATTTAAAGGTGCGCGCATCCCATGGGCAGCGTTCGGTCGCGGCCTTGGCTGCGGCGAGCACGTCGTGCAATTCGCGCCGCACTTCGTCGCGGTCGGGTTCATAGGATTTCGGCTTGGCCGTATCGCCCAGGTCAAAGCCCAGCTGCCGCGCGGCGCCGGGAAACAGATCGACGATTTCTTCAGCTATATTCGAACCTTTGGCGGTTGCCCGCATGCCAGCGCCTGTGCCAATAGCTTTTTACCGAGGGGGATGGATGACGCAAGCCGAGCGATAATTTGTTCCTTTTTTGTTCCGAAATTCTCTCGCCTCACAGTCAGAAGGTGTGATAGAGTAATAAAATGACGGTGGCCTTCTGCGAACTGCGAAATAGATGCGGTCTAGGGCTTGCCGATATTGCGGCGGAGTTTGGTGAGCCGCTTGATGCGGTATTTCTTTGGGAGAATGGCGAGGCTTCGCCCCCCGACCGGATATTGCGTTCGCTTTCGATCATGGCGGATTTTTCGGGCCGTTCGGCGACTTTGGGAAGTTCAGCGACATCGGTTAGCGGGGTTGCGCTCCAAGAGCGGCCAGAGGCAGTGCCGCGGCCAGCGCTTACCACGCCAAGGCAGCGCAAATCGCAGCTTGGGCAGTTTATGACACCGCCGAGCGTTGCCGAGTTCATGGCGTCACTATTCGAGCTGCCAACCGAGAACTCGATGCGTTTGCTGGATGCCGGAGCTGGGCAGGGCGCGCTAACTGCCGCGTTTATCGAAAGGGCGGCAGGAACCGCTCGGATCGCCGCCACAGCCTTCGAGTTCGACGATCAAATCCTGCCAGACTTGCGCACCAACCTTGATACGCTTCGCCAGTGCGCCAACACCGAATGTGAGCTGGTCGAGGGCGATTTCATTGAAGAGGCGGCGAACCGCATCTGCCTTGGCAAAGGCGGACGCTTCACTCACGCCATCCTAAACCCCCCTTACAAGAAGATCGGAAATGACTCGCGCCATCGTGCCTTGCTTCGCACGGCGGGGCTGGAGACGGTCAATCTCTATACCGGCTTTGTCGGCCTCGCGCTCGATTTGCTGGAACGGGGTGGCGAGTTGGTCGCGATCATCCCGCGCAGCTTTTGCAACGGCCCCTATTATCAGCCGTTCCGCAGGTTCATCCTGCGGCGTGCGGCGATCAGCCACATCCATCTGTTCGACGCCCGCAACAAAGCGTTCAAGCACGATAATGTCCTGCAGGAAAACATCATCATCAAGCTGGTGCGCGGCGCAAAACAAGGCGTCGTCACCATCTCGACATCAACCGACGACAGCTTTGCCGACTATGTCGAGAAGCAACATGATTTTGCGCGCATTGTTTTCCCGGACGATGCTGACGCGTTCATCCACATCCCGACTGGCGATGATGAACAAATTTTGGAGCGCCCCAGCTTCGGCCATAGTCTTGCCGATTTGGGGCTGACCGTCTCGACCGGCCCGGTCGTCGATTTTCGTTTGCGCGATGATTTGCGCGCCGAACCGGAACCCGGAACGGTCCCTTTGCTCTATCCTGGCCACTTCAATGGCAACGGCCTGCAATGGCCCAAGGCGGGGTTTAAGAAACCGAACGCGATCCGCGATTGCATGGCCACGCGCAGATGGCTTTATCCCAATGGCTTCTATGCCGTGGTCCGGCGCTTTTCTTCGAAGGAGGAACGGCGCAGAATCGTTGCCAATGTAATCGACCCCGCGCGCCTGCCCGCCGAGATGATCGGGATCGAAAACCACCTCAATGTCTTCCACATCAAGCGCGAACCCCTTCCCGAAGTGTTGGCACACGGGCTGGCGACCTATCTGAACGCCACTGCCGTCGACACCTATTTCCGTCGTTTCAATGGCCACACGCAGGTCAACGCGACCGATCTTCGCGCGATGCGCTATCCCAGCCGTGAGGCATTGATTGGGCTCGGCGAGTGGGCGAAGACGCGCGCCAGTCTTTCGCAGGACGATATTGACGAAAAAGTGAATAGCCTTTGATCGACCATCCTAAAATTGTCGCTGCGCTCCAAATCCTGTCCGATCTTGGCTTGCCCCGAGCGCAGCAGAATGACCGTTCGGCGCTCACGCTTTTAGCCTTGCTCAATTTGCGACCCGATATGGATTGGAAACAAGCGAGCGCGCCGCTCGTAGGCATTACGCCGATTATGGGCTGGATTAGGGAATATTACGGCAAGGACTATAAGCCCAATTCGCGCGAAACCGTCCGCCGTCAGACGATGCACCAGTTTGTGTTGGCGGGCATAGCGCTTTACAATCCCGACGATCCGGCCCGCCCGGTTAATAGCCCACACGCCGCGTATCAGGTATCGCCCCATGCGCTCGCGCTAGTCAAAACCTATGGCAAGCCGGGATTGACAAAGCGGCTTGCCGCCTATCAGGGCGACGTAAAGACGCTGACCGACCAGTATGCGCGTAAGCGCGAGATGGAGCGCATTCCCGTACAGCTCGCCGATGGCACTGAAATCCGCCTCAGTCCGGGCGAGCATAGCGTCTTGATCCGCGATATCATCGCCGAGTTCGCGCCTCGCTTCGCTCCGGGAAGCATTTTGATCTACGCAGGCGATACCGGCGAGAAGATGGGCTATTTCGCCCCCGAACGCTTGGCCGCGCTTGGCGTTTCGGTCGATAGTCATGGCAAGATGCCCGATGTGGTGATCCACGATGTTAAGCGGGACTGGCTCTTGCTGATCGAGTCCGTCACCAGCCACGGCCCGGTCGATGGCAAGCGCCACCATGAGCTTGCAGCATTATTCGCGGGATCGAGCGCCGGACTGGTTTATGTGACGGCCTTCCCGACCCGCGCCGTCATGGCGCGCTACCTCGCCGAGATCGCGTGGGAATCGGAAGTCTGGGTTGCCGATGCTCCTACACATTTGATCCACTTTAACGGGGTCCGGTTTCTAGGACCATATTCCGATTGATTCTTAAGGAGGCTGCCCGCCACAAACCGCCCTGCCGCAAGCGGGAGGGAGCGGCATATCCCGGCTAATCCTCCCTGTCGCGAAGCCATGGGGAGGTGGCAGCGCGGAGCGCTGACGGAGGGGCTTTGGCGCTACCATCGCGGCCCCTCCACCATTCGCTTCGCGAACGGTCCCCCTCCCCATGGCTTCGCCACAGGGAGGATTATTGGGCCAGCCACCGCCTGCAATCGTCCCTGACCCGCGCATCGCGGTCGCGCATTCCGCGCTCTAGCACCGCCGCCCTGCCCGCGCCCTCCGCGACCGCCGCCAGTGCGGCGAGGGCGCCCGCGCGGACTCGCGGGACGGGGTGCGTCTGCGCGATATGGTCGGCGATGTCCTTTGCCTCTTCGCTCAGGTGGACGGCGCAGCGGAGGAGCAGTTCGCCGCTGGTCAGGGTGGGGCGGCGGGCGATGGTGGGGGGCTGGCCGGCGCGCGCGCCCGCTTCGCGGCCCAGGTCGACGATATATTGGTCGCGCCAGGGGACATGCTCGCCCTCGTCCATGATGTTCAGGCTGACCGACAGGCTGGCGGGGGGCTGCTGGCAGTGGAGGTCGCGGTGGGCGCGGGTGAGGAGCATCTGACCTTCGCCAAGCTGGCTGCGCCCGGTGAAGGTCGGGTTTAGCGGCTCGCCGTGGCGACCGTCGATCGCCTCTGGATCGACCTCCCAATCATCGCTGACATAGCCGGGGCCGAAATAGCCGATGGTGAGAAAGTTGAAATTATGGTCGTGCGCGACGCCGTAGGAGAAAGCCGCGGCGCCGCTGGCCCGATAGGCGGCGTCGGTCGCGGCGGGCCAGATATTGGCGCGCAGGTACCAGCCGCGCGGGCTGCGGTGGAGGAGGATGACCTGCGCCGAATATCGGTTGGCGGGGTGGTCGGCGGCGTCGGATACGAGCGCGGCGATGAGGTGGTCGGCGAGGAAGTCGCGGTTGAGCTGGAGGCCGGCGAGGAGGGCGGCGCAGCGGTGGATGCTCGCCTCGTCGGTGAGGTCGACGCCGTGCTGGTCGAGCTGGGCGGTGACTTCGGTGAGTGTGAGTGCAGGACCGGGGGGTGGGGTTATCGGGCGGGGCATGGGGGGCTTTCTGCTCCCCTCCCGCAGGCGGGAGGGGTTGGGGGTGGGGGTGCGGCGGTGCGGTCGTGCCCACCCCGCTGCGACTACCGAACAAGTTCGCAAGTCTCGCTGCCCCTCCCGCTTGCGGGAGGGGATTGGAGGAGCGCGAGCGTGGCTTGGGCGGCGGCGCGGACTTCGGGGTGCGGATCATCCGCCGCCAGCGCTTCGAGCGGGGCGCGGGCGGCGGTGGGGTTTAGCGTGATCAGCTCGCGCATCGCGTGCCAGCGGGCGGCGAAGTCGGGGCTTTGCGTCTCGGCCTCGAACAGCGGCGCGGCGTCGGGGCGGTCGAGGTGGCGGAGCAGGGTCAGCGCCATGGCGCGAAAGCTGCTGTCGCGGCGCGAGGCGCTGATGTGGAGAAGCTGGCCGGTGGCGGGGTCGTAGCTGCGGATCGGGAGCGGCGACGGCGGCTGGAAGGAGAGTTCGAGGAGCAGCGTGTCGTGTTGGCCGGGGATGACGGTGACGCTTTGGCGCGCGGTGTCGAGGTGGAGCGTCTCGCCGGTGCGCAGCGGACGCGGCGGGGTGCTGTGGCACGGGGCGGCGGCGCGGGCGGTGAAGGCGCCGGCCTCCTCGGCGGGGGTGACCGCGACCTGGTGGTGGCAGAGCTGCGCGCCGCCGCTGGCGAGGATGTGGAGCGCGGCGCGGCCGGGGACAAAGATTGCGGGCGCGGGGGCCGGGGTGTGGGGGACGAAGGGCCAGAGGCGGAGGGTCAGGCGGATTGTGCCGCGATCGGCGAGGACGAGACCGCCGGGGGCGCCGTCTGTCCCTCCGATGGGGCGGAGCGGCGGGCGGGCGAAGGGGTCGCTGCGGAGGAGCGCGAGGGCGCTGGTCAGGCGGGCGGTGAGCCAGTGCGTGTCGGTGAGCCAGGGGAGCAGCGCCGCGATCGCGGTGTCGGCGGGGGCGTCGGCTTGCGCGTCGATGGCGGTGAGCAGGCCGCCCGGGGCGGTGTCGGCGGCGGTCCATGCGGCTTCGAGCTCGCTCACGGCGGCGCGGATCGCGGTACGGCGCGCGGGGTCCGCGCGGGGGAAATGATCGTGGCGCGAGGGGCTGGCGGGCATCTTGGCAGGAGTGACAGGGCGATGGGCGGGAGAAAGCGGGCGGCGAACCCCCTGCCCCTTCCCGCCGCTCGGTCAGTCGTGGATGATCAGCGCGATGGTGACCGCGATCTCGAACACCGACGGCCCCGACGACGCGCTCGCCCCGACGAGCGAGCCGAACAGCCCGACCGCGGTGTCGAGCAACGGCAGCGCGTCGATGTCGATGGCTGGCAAACCCATGTTCCCCTCCTGATGTGACCGGCGGCGCGACCTGCCGCCGGGGTGCAGGGTTAGGAAATGGCGCGCGGGGCGCCAGTTAACTTACCGTAATGTCGCCGGGTCGGGCGAGCCAGATCGACAGGCCTGCGGGCGGATCGATCGGCGGCGTATCCGCGACATGCCGCACGGCGTCGGCGCGCGCGCGGGTGAGGATCGCGGCGGGGACGGTCGCGGGGTGGAAGATATGATCGGCCTCGCCGAGCAGGCGCGCGGCGCGGAGGGTGAGGTCATCGGGGTCGGGGCTGGTCAGGTGGATCGTTTCTAACCGCGATGGCTGGATCGTGGTGTCGCTGGTCATCCATTCGCCGACTTTGTCCGCCGCTGCCGCGTCGAGCGGGTCGAGCGCGCCGCCCGGCGCCAGCGCGGCGTCGATCGCGCGGCGGCGGTCGGCGGCGGCGGGCCAGCGCGCCTTCATCGCGTCGCGCGCGGCGTGGAGCGCCGATGCAAGGGTGCCGAGGCGGGCGGGGAGTAGCGCCTCGATCCGCTGGCGCACCGCTTTCGCCAGCCCGGCCGACGCGCCGCCGGTGCCGATGGCGATGGTGACCGGGGCGCGGTCGACGATCGCGGGGGTGGTGAAATCGCACAGATCTGGGCGGTCGACGACGTTGACGAGCAGGCCGTGGGCGCGGAGGGTGGCGGCGGCGGCGCGGGCTTCGGCTTCGTCGTCGAGCGCGACGAAGGCGATGGTGGCGCCCTGCTCCCATGCCGGGACGATGCGCCCACCTGCGCGCTCGATCAGGCGCGCCTTGGCGTCAGCCGCCTCCCCCGCCCCGACCAGCACGACGGTGCGGCCGGTGAGGTTCAGGAAGATGGGGAGTTGGTGCATGGGTTTGCCCTAGAACAAGCCGCGCATTTCACCAATCGTCATTGCGAGCGAAGCGAAGCAATCTCCAGCGTGAGGGCGGCGCAAGGTCGATAGCTGGAGATTGCTTCGTCGCTGCGCTCCTCGCAATGACGAGGCTTAGTCAATCCAATCCGGTACACGCTCGGCGGCCATGATCGTGCTCGCCGCAATGCGGTCGGCGACTTTGATGTAGCGGTCGCCGTCGACGAGCACCTCGGGGACCAGGCTGCGGCTGTTGTAGGTCGACGCCATCGTCGCGCCATAAGCGCCCGCGGTGCGGAACACTGCGAGGTCGCCCGATTCGACCTTGTCGGTGACGCGGTCGCGCGCGAAGGTGTCGCCGGTTTCGCAGACCGGGCCGACGATCGACGCGGTCATCTTTTCACCGGTCGGCTTGACCGCCACAAACTCGTGATACGCGTCGTAGAGCGCCGGGCGCGCGAGGTCGTTCATCGCGGCGTCGACGATCACGAAGGGGTTGGTCGCGCCGGGCTTGACCCACAGCACTTCGGTCAGCAGCACCCCGGTGTTGCCCGCGATGACGCGGCCCGGTTCGAACATCAGCGTGACGTCCCAATCCTTCGTCACCCGCGCGACCATCGCGCCATAATCGGCCATGCTGGGCGGATTGTCGTCAGCCTTGTACGACACGCCCAGCCCGCCGCCGAGATCGACATGGGTGATGCTGTGGCCCGCGGCACGCAGGTCGGCGACAAGGCGGCCGACGCGCGTGAACGCCGCTTCGAGCGGGTCGAGGCTGGTCAGCTGGCTGCCGATATGCACCGCGATGCCGCGCATCTGAAGCCCCGGCAGCGCCGCAAGGCGATCGAACATCGCGGGGGCGACGTCGATACCGACGCCGAACTTGTTGTCGGCCTTGCCGGTCGAAATCTTGGCGTGGGTGCCCGCATCGACGTCGGGATTGACGCGCAGCACCGCGCGCGCGGTCATTTCCTTCGCCAGCGCGATTTCGGCGAGTGCGACGCCTTCGGGTTCATGCTCGATGTTGAACTGGCCGATGCCGCGGTCGAGCCCCTGTGCCAGCTCGGCGCGGGTCTTGCCGACGCCGGAAAAGACGATGTCGTCGGGCGCCATGCCCGCCGCGAGCGCGCGTTCGAGCTCGCCGCCCGACACGACATCGGCGCCGTATCCCTGCCGCGCCAGCACGCGCAGCACGCCAAGGTTGGGGTTGCTCTTGATCGCAAAGGCGAGGTGCTTGCGCGGCACGTCCTTCAACCCGTCGCGAAATTCCTGCGCGTGACGTTCGAGCATCGCGCGCGAATAGACATAGACGGGGGTGCCGACTTCTTCGGCGATGCGGGGCAGCGGAATGTCCTCGGCGTGAAGGACGCCGTCACGAAGTGCAAATTGATCCATTATTTTAGTCCTGAGGCTCAGCCCGGAGGCGGCAAGTCGAAATCATCGGGTTCGCGTTGTTCGGACCGTTTGAGAAGTTCGTCGCTGCGCGCGGGGCGGGCCTGCGCGTCGGGCGTCGTAAGCTCCTCGGTAGTCGGGGCGCGGAGCGCGCCGACGGGAACGACCGCGGCGGGCTGACCCGCCACGGGCTTCAGATCTTCCTTGCTGCCGCACGCGCCGAGCAGCGCGGATGCGGCGAGTGCTGCTATGATGAGGCGCTTCGTCGCCATCAATTATGTCCTTCCAGCGCGGCGCGGGCCGCGGATATGGCCTGCCTTACCCGTTCGGGGGCGGTGCCGCCATAGCTGGTGCGACTGGCGACCGAGGCTTCGACGGTCAGCGCGGCGAGGACGTCGGATGTCACCGCCGGGTGGATTGCGGCAGCGTCGGCAGCAGGGAGCGCCGACAGTTCGACGCCCAATTCCTCGGCGCGCTTGACGCAGGCGCCGACGACATGATGCGCCTCGCGGAACGGCAGCCCGTTTTCGCGCACCAGCCAGTCGGCGAGGTCGGTCGCAGTCGAATAGCCCGACGCCGCGAGCGCGCGCATGCGGTCGGTGCGGAAGGCCAGCGTTTCGACCATCCCGGTCATCGCGGCAAGCGACAGCGCGAGCGCGTCGAAAGCGCCGAACACGGTTTCCTTGTCGTCCTGCAGATCCTTCGAATAGGTCAGCGGCAGGCCTTTGACGATCACCGCGAGCCGCTGGAACGCGCCGAGCAGCAGGCCCGCGCGCCCGCGCACCAGTTCGGCGGCGTCGGGGTTGCGCTTTTGCGGCATGATCGAGCTGCCGGTCGACCAAGCGTCGGGCAGGCTGATGAAACCGAAGGGCTGGCTGGCCCAGATGACGATTTCTTCGGCGAGCCGCGACAGGTGGATCGCTGCGATTGAGGCTGAGGCGCAAAATTCGAGCGCGAAGTCGCGGTCGGACACCGCATCGATGCTGTTCGCCATCGGGCGGGCGAAGCCGAGCGCGGCGGCCGTCGCGGCGCGGTCGATCGGAAAGCCCGTCCCCGCAAGCGCGGCGGCGCCGAGCGGCGATTCGTTGAGGCGGCGGCGCGCATCGGCAAAGCGGCTGCGGTCGCGGCCCAGCATCTCGACATAAGCAAGCAGATGATGGCCGAGCGTCACCGGCTGCGCGACCTGGAGATGCGTAAAACCGGGCATGATGCTGTCCGCATGTTCGTCGGCGCGCGCGAGCAGCGCGGCCTGCATCGCGGCGAGCCCGGCGTCGATGCGCTCGCACGCGGTGCGCGTCCACAGGCGGAAGTCGGTCGCGACCTGGTCGTTGCGCGAGCGCGCAGTGTGCAGGCGTCCGGCAGCTTCGCCGACTATCTCTTTCAGCCGCGATTCGACGGTCATGTGGATGTCTTCGAGCGCGAGATCGACGGGGACGCCGTTTGCGGCAAACTCGTCAGCGATCTGCGCGAGGCCGCGGTCGATGTGGACCGCATCGTCGGCGCCGATGATCCCGGCGGCGCCGAGCATCGCGGCGTGCGCGCGACTGGCGGCAATGTCCTCTTCCCACAGGCGCTTGTCGATCGGGATCGAGGCATTAATTTCTTGCATGATCGCGGCGGGACCGCCACCGAAGCGGCCACCCCACATGCTGCTCTTGTCCGGAGTATCCGTCATTCGCCGCGTCCCAAACCCATATCTAGCGATCCTTGGCCTGCTGCTGGCCGGATCAATCGCGGGCTGCGATAGGGAAAAGGCGGGCGGCGGGCAACCCGCAGACGGCCAAGCAAATATTTCGGCAGGCCAAGCGAAGGGCGTCGGCCAGTTCGAATATATGATCGACCGCAGCCACAAGGGCGAAGCGGCGCCGACCGCGGCGTTCACCGGCCCCGATGACGCGGCGGTGACGCTGGCGGCGTTTCGTGGGCGTCCGCTGCTGGTCAATTTGTGGGCGACCTGGTGCGCGCCGTGTGTCGCGGAGATGCCGACGCTCGATGCCTTGGCGGCGAAAAGCAGCGAGGCGATGGCGGTGATCGCGGTGGCGCAGGATTTGCAGGGTGCCGAGGTGGTCGATCCGTGGTTCCAGAAGGCGGGGTTGAAAGCGTTGCAGCCGTATCTGGATCCGCAGAACGGGTTGCTCGATGCCGCGAACAGCGCGTTGCCGACGAGTATCTTTTACGATGCCGAGGGGCGCGAGTTGTGGCGGGTTGTTGGGGCGATTGATTGGCAGGGCAAGGAAGCGCAGGCGCTGCTGGCGGAGGCGACTTAATCCCCCTCCCGCTTGCGGGAGGGGTTAGGGGTGGGGCGAGCGCAGCGAGCATCTGCCGCAGAGGCTGCCCACCCCGCTGCGACTAACCAGCAAGCTGGTAAGTCTCGCTGCCCCTCCCCCAAGCGGAAGGGGATTAGAAGCGAAAAGGGCGGACGCCCCATGACGCCCGCCCTTCCCTTGCGACCCAGAGCAAGCTCCGGGGAAACTTAACCGCCGACGGTCACGCGGCCGGTGCGATAGCCTTTCTTGCGCATGGCCTTCACATAATCCTTGTCGGCGTCGATGACCTCGGTTTCCCATTCATCCCACGCGTCCCAGCGGTCTTCGCGGTCGGTGGCGCGGCGCAGGTCGCTGGTCAGCTCCTTTTCCGCCTCGAGAATGTCGGTTTTGTAATTATACCATTGCTGGTTGACCACGCCCGCAATCGGCCGCTCGCGAATGGGCGGCGCTTCGAACCCCGGCGGCATCGATTTATAGGGAACGGCAGCAACCGCGGCGGTGGCGGGGAGCGCCAGAATGACTGCGAGGGTGGTCCATTTTTTCATCGTCCATCTCCTGATTGCCCGCCCGCATGCGGGCCGGTCAGGGGAGTCAACGAAGCAGGCGGCGAATGTCTTCGCGGCTAAACGGAGATTCGGCACGGCTGGCGGTGGATTTTTCCATTCTCGTCATTGCGACCCCGGCGAAAGCCGGGGGAAGCAATCCAGAGCGGTTTACGCTACGCTGGATTGCCGCGTCGCTTCGCTCCTCGCAATGACGGGAAGAGAGGTCAGCCCGGATGCGCTTCGTCGCCGACCGCCGAGCGCAGCAGCCCGCGAAACACCTCCTGCGCGCTGCGTTTGCCCTGCGTCACGTCGAACACATCGCGCGCGATCGGCATGTCGAGATTGTAGCGTTCGGCGAGCGCGATGACGGTCGGGGCGCTCTTCACCCCCTCGGCGACCATGTTCATGCCGGCAATAATCTCTTCGATCGGGCGGCCTTTGCCGAGTTCGACCCCGACATGGCGGTTGCGGCTGAGCGGGCTGGTGCAGGTTGCGATCAGGTCGCCCATGCCGGTGAGGCCCGAAAAGGTTTCGGGGCGGCCGCCCATCGCAACGCCGAGCCGGGTGATTTCGGCGAGGCCGCGCGTCATCAGCGCCGAGCGGGTGTTGTCGCCCGCGCCTTGGCCGTCGCCCATGCCGACCGCGATCGCGATGATATTCTTGAGCACCCCGCCCAGCTCGCAGCCGAGCAGATCGGTGTTGGTATATACGCGGAACAGCCCCGAATGGAACACCGGCTGGAGCGCGCGGACGACGATCTCGTCCTCCATCGACAACACGCTCGCCGCCGCCTGCCCGGTCATGATCTCGCGTGCGAGATTGGGGCCGGTGAGGACGCCGACGGGGTGGCCGGGGAGCACTTCCTCGATCAGTTCGGTCATGCGTTTGCCCGACGAGAGTTCGAGTCCCTTGGTCAGGCTGATGACGGGCACCCAGGGGCGGAGGTGCTGGCGTGCCTCTTCGAGCACGGCGCGGAAGCTGTGCGAGGGGACGCCCATGATGAGGACGTCGGCGCCCGCGACGACTTCGGCCATGTCGCCGGTCGCGCGCAGCGTTGGCGGCAATTTGATCCCGGGCAGATATTTGCGGTTCTCGTTGTCGCGGTTGATGCCCTCGACCGTCTCGGCATCGCGCGCCCACAGGGTGATCGGCGCGTTGCGCGACACCACCGCCGCAACCGTCGTCCCCCAGCTGCCCCCACCGAGCAGGCCGACCTTCAGGCGCATATCTCTCTCCCCTGTTTTGCGGGGAGAGTGGCGGGGGAATGGCGGGTTGGCAAGCGACGCTTATCCCATTCGTCATGCCGGACTTGATCCGGCATCCATCGCCGACATGGCGTCGTGGACCCCGGATCAAGCCCGGGGTGACGAGGCTTTAGGACTGTTTGGCCAGAAACGCCTTCATCACCGCCGCCGTTGCTTTCGGATCCTCGATCATCGGGACATGGCCGACATGTTCGAAGATGTGGCTCTGGCTGCCCGCGATGCCCGCTTCGAGCACCGCCACGCAGCTAACGTCGAGCAGGCGGTCGTGGCGGCCCCAGATGATCAGCGTCGGCACCTTGACCTCGCCCAGCCGGTCGTTGAGCGGAAAGTCGCGGCCTTCGTTGGCGATGACCCAGAAAATGCCGTCGAGCTGGTCGCGATATTTGAGCGCGTCGGCGTAGAGTACGGGCTTCAGCCGCGCCGGGATATAGGGCGGTTTGTGGACGACCATGCCGACCAGCCGGTCGGCGTCCTCCAGCCCGGCGAGGACGAGCGGGTTGTAATCCTCGTTCGCCGCCTGTTTCTGCAGGTCGCTTTCGTTGGCGCCGTTGACCCCGGCATTGTTGAGCAGGATCAGGCTGGCAAGCGCGCCCGGATAGTCGATCGCGTAGCGCAGCGCGATCCAGCCGCCCATGCTGTTGCCGCCGACATGCGGCCGGTGAAGGCCGAGGGTGTCGGCGAATTGTTTGAGCCGCGCGGTCTGCGCGCCCAGGTCATAGGCTAGGTCGGGGTTGCGCTCATTCTCGCCGAAACCCGGCAGGTCGGGGGCGATGACATGATAGTCGCGGGTGAGGTGCGGCGCGATCATCGACCAGTTATCCTTGTCGCCGGCAAAGCCATGGACGAGCAGGAGCAAGGGCTTCGCGGGATCACCGCCCTCCAGATAGGGCCAGTTGCGGCCGTCGACGGTGACGCTTTTCTGCACCATCCGCCCGCGCTGGCGCAGCAGCGCGCGCCCGAGCGCGACGAGGCGGCCGGGGAAGACGAAATAGAGCAGCGCCAGCGCGATCAGCGGGGCGAAGAGGAGGATGAGGAGGATTTTCATCGGCTTCTAACTCAGTCCTAAATTCGTTTTTGCGCCACATGCGCGTCGAACCAGCCGATCAAATCGTCCAGCACCGCATCGCGTTCCGGCTCATTGTAAATTTCGTGGAACAGGCCGGGGTAGATTTTGAGAATCTTGTCGGCCGACCCGACATGATCGAACAGATATTGCGAGCCCGCCACCGATGCCAAACTGTCGTCAGAGCCATGCTGGAACAGGATCGGCAGCGTGATCCGCGGGCCGCCCGCCTGCGCCGCGGCCATCGCGTCCATAAACTCCTTGCCCAGCCGCGCGCCGATCTTGCCGGTGTAAACGAGGGGGTCGGCGAGATAGGCGGCGACCACGGCGGGATCGCGGCTGACGCCGTTGGCGTCGAGCGACAGCACGCCGAGGCGCGGGAAGAAGCGCGAGAGGAAGCGGCTGATCCACACGGTAAAGCGCGACGGCGGCGCGGCGGGGACGATCGCGGGGCCGGAGAGCGCGGCGGCGGCGAACGCCTGTTGGCGTTCGATCAGGAACAAAGTCGAAATCAATCCGCCCATGCTGTGGCCGAGGAGCAGGCGCGGGGTGTCGCCATGGTTCACCTCGACCAGGGTCAGCAGTTCGGCCATGCCGTCGGTGAAGGCCGAGAAGCGCGGCACGAACCCGCCCTCGCCGTCGGACAGGCCGTGGCCCCAATGATCGATCGCATAAACGGCGTAACCTGCGTCGGTCAGGCGCTTGGCGACATGGCCGTAGCGCCCTGCATGTTCGGCATAGCCGTGCGCGAGCAGCACCACGGCCTTGGGCAGGCCCGCGGGCAGCCAGTGGGTGACGTGGAGTTTGGCCCCGGCGCCAGCCGATCCCGCGGGCAGGATCACCGCCGACATGTTAGCGAACGGCCTTCTTCAGCGCGGCGGTGCTGCGGTGGCCGGGGCCATCGTCGCCCGCCCGGTCGATCCGCGCCAAGATGCCTTCCAGCGCGCGACTGATCGCGGTCTGGGTGCGGACCATTTCGACCTTGGGCCAGGCGGTGCGCTCGCCGGTGTCGATCAGCTCGTCGATATCCTCCTGCCCCAGATCGCTCAGGATCTTCGCGGGCGACCAGAATTTGGGCGGGCGGATGATGTTGATATCGCCGGTATATTCCTGATTGATCACCGACCGCGCCATGTTGGCGAGGCTGTTGAGCGGCGGCACCCATTCGAGCGGTTTCTGGAAAATGATCATATTGGCGTTCAGCCACGCCTTGAAGGTCGCCATCGACGCATGTTGGATCGCCTCGATCGGCGCCATCTGTTTGCGTGTGTCGGTGGCGAAGGGCAGCGCGATCGGGTTCGCCTGGCTGACGATATGGTGGTTCACCCCGTAGAGGCGTTCGAGCCGCTTGGTCGGGATGTCGTGCGTGACCGACCCGTCGACCCAGCGCCGGTCGGGCTGGTACGGGATACGATTGCCCGCATCGTCGCGCGCCATCAGCATCACCGGCGGAAAGACGCCGGGGACAGCGCAGGATGCGAGCACGGCTTCGCGGATCAGCACATTGGGCGCGGTGATCGCGTTGAGCAGGCGGCCGTTCTGATGCTTTTCGGCGGGCGCGACCGAGACGTTGAGGTGGCGGCCGCTGATCTCGAACGCTTCCTGAAAGGTCAGGTCGGGGATCAGGTCGGCGAGCCGGTCGCGCACTTCGTCCGAGGCCAACCGCTTTTGTTTCGGACCGCGCGTGGGATTGGCGAGGCGCTCGCTTTCAAGGAAGGCGCCGATCTCGCTGTCCTTGCGCGTGCAGACGACCGCGGCGACGATCGACCCGCCGCTGGCGCCCGACATGATTGCGGGCAACACGCCCTCGGACCACAAAGCTTTCACGGCGCCGATGTGGAAAAACAGGAAGCTGCCCGAGCCCGAGAGCAACAATGCAGAGCGGCCGTAGCAATGCTGGGCGCGGCGGAAGAAGTCGCGCTTTTCCTCTTTCCCGATACTGCGCGCCGCGGCAATCTTGTCGAGCGACGCGACGACCTCGGCGACATAATCCTCGATCAGCTTCTTGGTGCCGAAGCGTGCCTTTTGATAAAGCCGCTCGTGGCCCATGCCGTCGATATTGCCGTGGATGCCTTCGTTGAGGACGAACAGCAGCCCCTTGACGTCGCCCGCAGCCGACAGCTTGCGGAGTTTTTCCAGCCGGGCGCGGATCGCCTTGTAATCGAAATGCTTGCTCTCGTCGGCGTCGCGCCACGCCTGGAGCCCCGATTTCTTGTCATGTTCGCGGGCGGCCTTGGCCCAGGCGAGATAATCGGGCGCGGTCACAAGATCGCGGTCGGCGCTGAGCGTCGGGGTGAAAAGCATTCAATATTCCTGTTGCACATGGTCTATTTTTTCGGAGTCTTGCGGGTTGCGTTGCCTTTGGCAACCGGTTTCACCCTGTCCTTTGCGGCAGGTTTTGGGACGGCTTTTGCTTTCGCCTTTGGTTTTGGCGCTGCTTTGACTGCCGGTTTCGGCGTTGCCGTAACGGCTTTGGGCTTTTCGGGTTTCGGCACCGCCGCCATCAAATCGGCGAAACTTTCCTCGATACATTGGCGGAAAAAGGCGATGTCGGGCATGATCGCGCGTTCACAGATGATCGAAAAGGCGATGCGGCCGTTGTAGCTGGGGGTCGCGACGAACAGCCCCATATTGTTCGCGAGCGGCGCCATGCCATGCTGCATCACCAGCTGCGCGCCCGCCAGATAGAGCGGCACCTGCGCGCCGGGGACGTTCGAGATGAACAGGTTGGTGCCGCGCACCGCGAACCGTTCGCTGGTGACGAGCCGCGCCACCGCGGCCATCGTCGCGCCGGGAATATGCTGCGACAAGTCGGTCATGATCCGCGCGCTGACGCCTGCTTTGGCTTCCTTCGCCTGAACCGTATAGTCGCGGATCGCGGCGAGGCGCGCGAGCGGGTCGGCGATGTCGCTGCGGACCGGGACGCTCATGGCCGACACCTGATTGCCGGGGGTGCTGGCTTTGCCTGCGCCCCCGTCCTTACCGGCGCTCTTGCCGCGCAGGTTGATCGGGGCGACCGCGACCAGGCTGTCCTTGGGCAATTCCTTGTGCTTCGCTAGATATTTGCGCAGCGCGCCGCCGACGGTGGTCAGCACGACGTCGTTGACCGTCGCGCCCGGCACCTTCTTGCGGATCGACGCGACATCGGCGAGCGCCACCGAGGTGCCGTCGAACATCTTGTGCGGGCCGACCGGCACGTTGAAGCGCGTCTCGGGCACCCCCGCGGTCATTCCGCCCTCGGTCATCGCCTTGCGCGCCGAGGAGATGATCGCGGGCGACATTTTCATCAGCGCGTTCATGAACTTGACCGGCGATTGCAGCGACGCCGACCAGGCGCGCGACAGCGTTTCGGCGCTCGACGGCGGATCGCCCAGATCCTCGACCGGCGGCGGTTCAGCGATCGCGGGGGTGCCGTTGGCATCGATGTCGCTCATCGCGATGAAGGCGTGCGCGCCCGACGCGCCGTCGACCGCGGCGTGGTGGACGCGGTGGAGCATCGCGAAGCTGCCTTTCGGAATGCCCGGGATGCGGTCGAGCCCCTCGATGATATAAATGTCCCAGAGCGGGCGGTTCATATCCATCGGTTTGGAAAAATAGCGCGCGACTGCGATGCAGAATTGCCGCCAGTCGCCGGGCTCGGGCAGGCGCGCATGGCTCATATGCGCCTCGACATCGAAATGCTCGTCCTCGACCCAATAGGGATGGTCCATGTCGAACGGCAGGCGGTGGAGGCGGCGCTTGAACAAGGGCGAGGTGTGGACGCGGCTTTCGACGTGGCGGATGATGTCCTTGAAGCGCACGAAGCCACCCGGCGCGGTCGAGGGGTCGTAGATATAGACCCCCATGATGTGGGTCAGGTTGTTCGCGGTCTGGGTGTAGAGGAACTGGGCGTCCTGCGCGCTGAGCTGTTTGAGCATGTTAGTTGCTTTCCTGATCCGCGATGCAAAACACGTCGTCATTGCGAGGAGCCGAAGGCGACGCGGCAATCTCCAGCCTTCGAGGTTGGGCGACTTCGATGGCTGGAGATTGCTTGGCTTCGCTCGCAATGACGAAATAGGGGTACGTCACGTCCGATCCTCCACCGCCGGCAACCGATCGGCCAGCGCCACGGTCGACAGGCGCATCGTTTCCATCACGTTCGCCAGCCCGCGCAGTTCCATCAGCAGCGCGCGGCGCGCGGCGAGGAGGTCGGGGGTTGCTTCCTCGGCGAGCCCCATGTGGCGCATCAGCGACAGGCCGTTGGCGAATAGCAATTTGCCGATGGCGGCCTCACTGCTGATCCGGCGGAGCAGATAGGCCTGCTTGCCCTCGGTCAGCGCGGCGTCGAGCAAGGCCTTTTCATCGACCGCGTCACCCGGCCGCGCGCGGGCGAGCAGTTCGGCGACGACCGAATAGGCCTCGGCGAACGGCAGCAGGATCGCGTGGCCGACAACCGGCTGACAGCGGCGGAGAAGTTGCGCAATGCCGCGGTCGCCGCTCGCAAGGCGGCGGTCCCACACCGGGTCGATGCGCGCGAGTTCGGCCTCGAGCGCGGCGCGATGCTCGTCGCGCGGCGGGTAGAAAAATTCGAATTTGAACAGGTCGCGGAGGCGATCGATTTTGTCCCAAAACGCCACCGTCGCATCGCCGCTGTCGGCGTCGCGCAATTCGAAGAGCGCGAGTTCGATCATCGCGCGGTCGAGGAAATGATGCGCAATGATGTTACGATAATAGCTTGCCATCGGGTGCTTGGCGGGATCGATCGAATAGACATTCTCGCTGCCCGCTTCGTAGCGCGTGAGCAGCCCGCTGGTGACGAGCGTGTCGACCGTGGCGGACAAAGCCGCGTCATCGCTGCTTTCAAGGTCGCTGCTGATCCGGATGCCGCGCGCCCGTGCCCAGTCGGTCACCGCGCCGATCGCGCCGAGCAGTTCGGCCGAGGTCGCGCCGCGCGGCGCCATGCCGAGCAGGATCAGGCACATGACCGACGTGACCGTCAGCGGCGTCACGCGGTTCGCCTCGACCGCGACGGCAAAGGCAATTTTTTCGAGCGCGCGTTTGTCGTCGGCGCCGGGGGCGGTGTCGATCACCACCGGGTTGCCGATGTCGAGCCGGATGCGGCCCGACGGTTCGCGCAGGCTCTTCATATAGCCGATGAACCACGACAAGCTCTCGGGCTTTTTGCTACGCCCGGTCTGTTCGGCGGCATATTCCTCGACATCGCGGATTAGGTCGAAACTGGTGACGAAGGGGACAAAATGGACCCCGCGTGTCCCCGTCGCGTGGGCCGCGTCGAGGACATATTTCATCAGGCCGTATTTGGGCGGCATCAGCTTGCCGAGGCGCGAGCGGGTGCCCTCGAACGCCCAGCTGAGCGGGAAACGCTTGGCGAGCAGCCAGGCGATATAGTGGCGCAGCACGAGCTTATAGACCGGCTGGTCCTGAAAACTGCGGCGGATGAAAATCATCCCCGAGCGGCGGAAAAATTCGCCCATCACCGCGAAGTCGAGATTCGCGCCGCCGAAGCTGTGCAGCATCGGCATGTCGTTTTCGTAAGTGAGGCGGCTGGGGGTCGCGCCGTCGATATAGGTTTTGTGGGTGAACAGGATCGCGGTCGGATGTTCGCGCAGGATCGCGCGGAGACGCGCGAGTTCGGCAGCGTCGACCTCCATCTCCGGCGCGTAGCCGCCGAACATCATCCGGTCGAGGCGGGCGCGGAGGTCGAGGAACAGCGCGCTGGGCCGCGCGATGACTTCTTTCATCAGCGGGCGGGCTTCGCGGAACAGGTCGGCGACGGGTCGGCCCGTCGCCTCGGACAATTCGGCGAGTGCGGCGCGGAATTTGGGGCTGGTGCGCAGGCCGTCGGCGACGAAGCGCGGCACTTTGTAGCGGGTGCCGCGGATGCCGCGTTCGGCGACATCGAGCGCGAGGCCCGCCTGCCGCGCGACGAAACCGGCAAATTCGGCGCCGTCGGGGCCGGCCGCATCGCCGCCGCCGGTTTGCGCCGCGAATCGGCTACGCAGTGCGTCGAGCGTCGCGGCTTCGCCGACCAGGATCTGCGCGCGGCGGCGGTCGCGGAGCAGGATCAGCCGCGCGCGCAGCGACCCCGGATGACGCGGATCGCCGAATATGATGTGGCGGAATTTGAGCGCGCGGTCGCGCTCGAACCCCGGGATGCGCCATGCGACGCGCAGCGGCACCACCTGCCGCGAGGGCTGTCCGTCGAGCCGGGCGCGGAGGGTTTCGAGCGGGAGGGCGTGATCGTCATCCTCGATCGCGAGGCTGGCCCATTGGGGGTCGTTATCGCCAGCGGTGGCGTGGACCCAGTCGAGCAAGAGCTGGCGCTCAACGCCGTTGCGCGCGTCGATGATATAGAGCCGGTCGGCCGCGTCCTCCGTTAGGATGGGGGTGCGGGCGGTTCCGTCGGCCACTGGCTAAAACCCCTCCGTCATTGCGAGGAGCGTAGCGACGCGGCAATCCAGCGTGGCGTAACCCGCCCTGGATTGCTTCGCTCCGCTCGCAATGACGAGGTGAACCATGCGCTAGGCCGCCCTTCCCTTTCGCGGGGAGGCTTGCTTGCTGGCCGCCTTTGGCACGGGCGCCTTTTTCTTCGCGGCGGGTTTCTTCGCCGCCGCCTTCTTGGGCTTGGCTTTTTCGGCCTTCACCTCGGGGGTAGCAGCCTCCGGCGCAGGCTCCTTCGCCACCGACTCCGCCACGCTCTCCTCGGGCTGGCCCAAAGTGCGCAGGAACATGTTGCGGACGTCGCGGACATGATTGTTGATCGTCCGCGGGGTCCACTTCGATGTGTCGACCGGCGGCAGCACGGTGACGCGCACCGTCGCGGGGCGCATCACAAACTCATTCTTCGGCGCGACGTCGGTGGCATTATGGATCACGATCGGGACGATCGGCACCCCCGCCTGCATCGCGAGGTGGAACGCGCCCTTTTTGAAGGGTTCGAGCTTCGGGGTCAGGCTGCGCGTGCCTTCGGGCGAGATACAGATCGACTTGCCTTCGATCTTGATCGCATCGACCAGCGGTTCCATCGCCTTGATCGCGCTCTTTCCGTCGGCACGGTCGACGAAGACAGTGCCGCCCCATTCCATCAGCTTGCCGAGGATGGGGATATTCTTGATCTCTTTCTTGCCCACCCCGCCCATGTCGCGGCGGATGAGCTTGGCAAGGATCATCACATCCGCCTTGCTCTGATGATTGAAGATGAAGACGCAGGGCCGCGACGACCACAGGTTCTTTTCGTCCTCGACCTCCAGCTCGACACCGGTGATCGCGGTGGCGAAATCGCCGAACAGGCCGATCGAGAAATTGGCCGCCTCGCGCTGCGAGCGGGTCAGCGCCCAGATCGGCAGGCCCGCGGCGAACGCGCCGACGAGCGAGCCGGTGGCATAGATGGTGCGGGTATAATCGACCCAGCTTGGAGTACCGCGGCTGCCGAAGCGCTGCACCGGCCAGCCATTCTCTTCGGCGATGGCCTTGAGTTTCAGGTTGGGGTTGAGCGGGCGCGGTTTGCCAACGCGTTCGAGCAGTTCGATATCGTCGTCGCTGTCCGAGTAGAAAAAGCTCTGGTCGAGGTCGAGGCCATATTCAGCAGCGAGTTCCTCGGCGGCGAGCACCTTGCCCTCGCCGAAACAGAGCGGGCGGATGATGTCGCCGGTGAACACGCCATCCTCGATCTCATAGGCCGAGCATTTGATGTCGGTGATGCCGAGGTCGCGCGCGGTAGGCTCGATCTGGTAGATCGTCGCCGACGAGATGATCGCGACGCGGTGGCCCTTCGCCTGATGCGCCTCAATGATCGCGCGGGTTTCGGGATAGATTTTGCGGGCGATATGCTTTTTGTAGAGCTCTTCGCCGAACGCGACGAAGCTCTCTTCCTCGACGCCCTTCATGAATTTCGCGGCGCCCGACATCAGCCCCGAAAAGCCGATGGTGCCGAGGCTGTGCTGCGCGATGACCTGCGCGGTCTCGGCGATTTCTTCCATCGACATTTCACGGCGCTGGAATTTCTCGCGCAGCATCGCGGTCGCGGAATAGCCCGATATGATCGTGCCGTCGAAATCGAACAGCGCGGCGATATGCGATCCCGGCTCCGATGCCAGAACTTCATCCAAATGCGGTTGCGGCCTTGCCACGCCTGTCTCCCCACCAACGGCTATATTGCCGCCTTATCCCTGCACGATGACAGGTAAGATGGGGTTAATCAATGCAGCCAATTCGTCGCCCCCGCGAAGGCGGGGGCCGCCGTCGGCCTTGCGCTGCTTTGCGAGCGGCCCCCGCCTTCGCGGGGGCGACGATTAGGGGGCAAGCGCCGCCGCTTCCCTTGCCAGCGCCTCGATCCGCGCCGGGTCGAGCGGCCCTGACGGGACAACCCAGCTGCCGCCGACACACAGCACCGCTTCGAGCGCGAGCCAGTCGGGCGCGGTCGCGAGGGTGATGCCGCCGGTCGGGCAGAAGCGCGCCTGACCGAAGGGACCGGCGAGCGCCTTCAGCGCCGGAATGCCGCCGCTGGTTGCCGCGGGGAAGAATTTGAACCGGTCGAGACCGAGGTCCATGCCGCGCATGATGTCGCCGGCGTTGGCGGTGCCGGGCAGGAAGGGAATGCCGCTCGCGACCGCGGCCTTGCCGAGATTGTCGGTGAGGCCGGGCGAGACGATGAACTCGGCGCCCGCGTGAACGGCGCCCGCCAGCATGGCGGGATCGAGCACGGTGCCCGCGCCGACGACCGCGCCCTTGACCGCCTTCATCGCGGTGATCGCGTCGAGCGCGGCGGGGGTGCGCAGGGTGACTTCGAGCACCGTCAGTCCGCCCGCGACGAGCGCCTCGGCCATCGGCACCGCGTCCTCGACCCGGTCGATGACGATTACCGGGATGACGGGGGCAAGGCGCATGATCTGGTCGATGGATTGGTCGGTCATTACTCGCTTCTCTTTAACGTCATCCCGGCGAAGGCCGGGATCTCATCGTTGCGTTTTGCACTACCGTCGAGATCCCGGCCTTCGCCGGGATGACGGAAAATTAGATGACGCTTTCCATCGCCGCCAACACCGCCGACCCACCCTTTTCGGCTTCGTCGGCGTGGTGGCGGAACAGCGCGAACAATTCGCGGCCGACGCCCAGCGCAGGCGGCGGCGCAACGGCGGGGGTGCGCGCGGCCCAGATGGCGGGATCGACGAGCGCGAGCACTTCACCCTGACGCGCGCAGACGCGGACGATGTCGCCGTCGGTCAGGAAGGCGAGCGGGCCGCTGACGCCATCGGCGCCGGGCAAGGCCTCGGGCGACAGATGGATCACCGCAGGCACCTTGCCGCTGGCGCCCGACATGCGGCCGTCGGTGAGCAGCGCGACGCGGAAGCCGCGGTCCTGCAACACCCCGAGCGCCGGGGTCAGTTTGTGCAGTTCGGGCATGCCATTGGCGCGCGGCCCCTGAAAGCGCACGACGACGATCACGTCGCGTTCGAGTTCGCCCGCCTTGAACGCCGCCAGCACCGCATCCTGATTGTCGAAAATCCGGCACGGCGCCTCGATCGTCCAGCGATCCTCCGCGACCGCGCTGGTCTTGATGATCGCGCGGCCGAGGTTGCCCGTAAGCAGGCGCATACCGCCGTCGGGCGAGAAGGGCGCGGCGACGGGGCGCAGCATGGTATCGTCGCGGCTTGTCGCGGGGGCCGTCTGCCATTGCAGCGCATCATCGATCAGCGCCGGCTCGCTGCCATAATCGGCCATCGTCCCGCCAACCGTCAGCACATCGCCGTGCAGCAGCCCCGCGCCGAGCAATTCGCGCACGACATAGCCGATGCCGCCCGCGGCGTGGAAGTTGTTCACGTCGCCCGCGCCGTTCGGATAGACGCGCGCGAGCAGCGGCACCGCGTGGCTGAGTTCGTCGAAATCCTGCCAGTCGATGATGATCCCCGCCGCGCGCGCAATCGCGGGCAAGTGGATCGCATGGTTGGTCGAGCCGCCGGTGGCGAGCAGGCCGATTGCGGCGTTGACGATCGCTTTCTCGTCGACGCAGCGCGCCAGCGGGCGATAATCTTCGCCGTCCCAGCCGATCGCCGCCACCCGGTGCGTCGCGGCGCGGGTCAGCTCCTGGCGCAATTTCGTGCCGGGGTTGGTGAAGGCGCTGCCGGGGATATGCAGCCCCATCAGTTCCATCATCATCTGGTTGCTGTTCGCGGTGCCGTAAAAGGTGCAGGTGCCCGCGCCATGATAGCTCGCCGCCTCGGCGTCGAGCAGTTCGTCGCGGGTCGCCTTGCCCTCGGCATAAAGCTGGCGGACGCGCTGCTTTTCCTTGTTCGCGAGGCCGGAAGGCATCGGGCCGGCGGGGATCAGGATCTGCGGCAAATGGCCGAAGCGCAGCGCGCCGATGAGCAGGCCGGGGACAATCTTGTCGCAAATGCCGAGCAGCAAGACGCTCTCGAACATCGCATGGCTGAGCGCGATCGCGGTACCCTGCGCGATATTGTCGCGGCTGAACAGCGACAGGTCCATGCCCGCCTGCCCCTGCGTCACCCCGTCGCACATCGCCGGAACGCCGCCCGCGACCTGCGCGGTCGCGCCGACCTCGCGCGCGAACAATTTGATCTGTTCAGGGTAGCGGCCATAGGGCTGATGCGCCGAGAGCATGTCGTTGTAGCTGGTGACGATGCCGATGTTCATTGCGCCGCCGGTGCGGATGACGGGTTTGTCGTCGCCCGCCGCGGCAAAGCCATGCGCGAGGTTGCCGCAGGACAGGTTGCCGCGGTTGGTCCCAGCCTCGCGCTGGCGGGCCATCAGGTCGAGATAGGCGGCGCGGCGCGGCGCGCTGCGCGCGATGATGCGGTCGGTGACGGTTGCGATGGTGGGGTTCAGATCAATCATGCCAGCTCGCCCCGTCGCGTTCGATCAGTGCGATCGCCGAACTCGGGCCCCAGCTTCCCGCGGTGTAAGTCTGCGGCGCCATGTCGACCGCGGCCCAGGCGTCGCGGATCGAATCGATCCATTGCCACTGTGCCTCCACCTCGTCGCGGCGCACGAACAAGGTCTGGTCGCCCTCGATGAAATCGAGCAGCAGGCGTTCGTAGGCGATCCGCCGCCGCTCGCCCGCGAAGCTGTGCGAGAGCGAGACGTCCATCGTCACCTCTTTGAGCTTTACACCGTCGCGGTCGAGCCCGGGCTGTTTCGCCATCACCCGGACCCGGATATTCTCCTCGGGCTGGAGGTTGATGATCATGGCGTTTGCGTCGAGCTTGCCCGCGCCGACGCGCGCGAAGATGTTGTGCGGCACGGGCTTGAACTGGATCAGCACCTCCGACTTGCGCTCGGGCATCCGCTTGCCGGTGCGCAGGTAAAAGGGCACCCCCTTCCAGCGCCAATTGTCGATGAAAGCCTTGATCGCCACGAAGGTTTCGGTGTTCGACGGCTGGCCAAGTTCATCGGCATAACCCGCGACCGCGCCGCCATTGACCGCGCCGCTGCTGTACTGGCCCTTGACGCTGTGCGCCTTCACATCTTCGGCGGTCAGCTTGCGCAGCGAGCGGAGCAGCTTGACCTTTTCGTCGCGTACTGCGGTCGATGACACGCTGGCGGGCGGCTCCATCGCGATGATCGCGAGCAATTGCAGCATATGGTTCTGCACCATGTCCTTGAGCGCGCCGACGCCATCATAATAAGAGACGCGGCCCTCCAGCCCCACCGTTTCGGCGACGGTGATCTGGACATGGTCGATCGCCTGCGCGTTCCACAACGGCTCGAACAACATATTGGCAAAGCGCAGCGCGAGCAGGTTCTGCACCGTTTCCTTGCCGAGATAATGGTCGATGCGGAACACCCGGTCCTCGGCAAAGGCATCGCCGACCTGTTCATTGACCTCGCGCGACGAAGCGAGATCGTGACCGATCGGCTTTTCCATCGCGATCCGGCATTCGGCGCAGGCGATGCCCGCAGCCTTCAGCCCTTGCGCGATCGGCCCGAACATCGATGGCGGGGTCGACAGATAGACGCCGATCGGGCGCTGCATCCGATCACCGAGCAAGGTAGCCAGTTCGTCATACCCGCTGCCCGCACCGGCATCGATTGCGCAATAATCGACACGCGCCACGAAGGCGTCAACCGCACCCGGCTCAATCCGGTCGGCGGGCAGATGCTCGGTCAGCGCCGCGCGCACCTGTGCGTGAAAGGCGGCGCGGTCCATTTTCGAGCGCCCCGATCCGATGATCGTCAGCGCGTCGGCGAGCAGCCCGTCGAGATGGAGATTGTAGAGCGAGGGAAAGAGCATGCGCTGCGCGAGGTCGCCCGTCGCGCCGAACAGCACCAATGTCTCGACTTTCACGCTCACAAAAATCCCCTTGGATATCCATCAGGGGAAATGGCGGAGCCAGCGTGCGATTGCAACGCGCATACGTAGCTGCACCCTCTTGGCAAAATCGGCTGGATCGCCATAGGGAGAGATATGCCCGACAGCGCCCAGCCCTATGACCTCATCATTATCGGCGGCGGCGTCAATGGCGCCGGGGTCGCGCGCGATGCCGCGGGGCGCGGGGCGCGGGTGTTGCTGCTTGAGGCGGGCGATCTGGCGCAGGGGACGTCGTCGGCGTCGACCAAGCTGATCCATGGCGGGCTGCGCTATCTGGAGCATTATGAGTTTGGGCTGGTGCGCGAAGCACTGAAAGAGCGCGAGACCCTGTGGGGCATCGCGCCGCACATCATCTGGCCGCTGCGCTTCGTCCTGCCGCACCGGCCGGGGCTGCGTCCGCGCTGGCTGCTGCGGCTTGGGCTGTTCCTCTATGACCATATCGGCGGGCGCAAGAAGCTGCCCGCGACGCGCTCGATCGACCTGCGCCGCCACGTCGCGGGCGAGCCATTGCAGCCGCAATATACCCATGGCTTTGAATATTCGGACGGCTGGGTCGATGACGCGCGGTTGGTGGCGCTCAACGCGCGCGATGCCGCCGAGCATGGCGCCAAGGTTCGCACCCGCACCCGCGCCGACATGTTGCGCTGCGAGGACGGATTGTGGGTGGTCGAGGCGAGCTGCGCCAATGGGCATCAATACCGTTTCACCGGACGCGCGATCGTCAACGCCGCCGGGCCAGCGGTGCTCGACCTGCTGAAGCGCGCCGATGCCGAACCCGACCATGCGATGCGGCTGGTGCGGGGGTCGCACATCGTCGTGCGGCGGTTGTTCCAGCATGACTATGCCTATTTCTTCCAGTTGCCCGACGGGCGGATCTTTTTCGCGATTCCCTATGAGCGCGACTTCACGCTGATCGGCACCACCGACGTCGATCATGACGGACCGGCGAGTGAGGCGCAGGCGAGCGCGGAGGAAATCGCCTATCTGTGCGAAGGCGCCAGCCTCTATTTCCGCGAGGCGATCACCCCCGCCGACGTCGTGTGGACCTATTCGGGGGTCCGGCCGCTGATCGAGGATGGCTCGGGGCGTCCCGAAGCGGCGACGCGCGGGTATCGCATCGACCTCGACATGGAGGAAGGCGCGCCGCTGCTCACCATCTATGGCGGCAAGATCACCAGCTATCGCCATGTCGCCGAGGCTGCGGTCGACGAACTGGTCGAGCATGTGCCCACGCTGACGGGGAAGCGCTGGACTGGCAAAGCGGCGCTGCCGGGGGGTGATTTCCCCACCAGCGGCGCCGCGGCGCTCAAGGCCGAGATCAAGCTTGCGCATCCCTTCCTGACCGCCGCGACGGTCGATCGCATCGTCAAGGCTTACGGTACCGACGCGCGGCGCTGGCTGGGCGATGCCGATAGCTGGGACGCGCTGGGCGGCGAAATCGCGCACGGGCTGAGCGTGGCCGAGGCGGCATGGCTGGTCGAGCAGGAATGGGCGCAGACGACCGACGACATCTTGTGGCGGCGGACCAAGCTGGGGCTGCATTTCAGCGCGGAGGATGTGGCGAAACTTGCAAGCTGGCTCAGCAGCAGGATCGAGCGTCGTTAGAGCAGAATGCCTTCAGTTAGAATCGTCATTGCGAGCGGAGCGAAGCAATCCAGAGTGTGCGTACACCGCCCTGGATTGCTTCGCTTCGCTCGCAATGACGAGTGAAGGAACCTAGGCTCATCAATCTCTAAAGGTCGGCGCCATGTTGCTCCGCCAGCTTGGCGCGCCTGACCTTCCACGTCTCGGCGAGCACCGGGACATCGCGCAGCGCGCGGAGGTCTGCGGGGCGATCCTTTGCCTCGCCGCCGATCAGCAGGGCGAACAGCGATGCCAGCGGCCAGTCGGGCCAGGGCCGCTCCACCAGTTCGAGACTGTCGCCCGCCCGCACCTGCCCGGCTTCGAGGACGCGGTAGTACCAGCCGGTCCGCCGCGTCTTCACGACCTGCGCCATCACGCCCTTCGTCCCGAAGCGATGGTCGAGTTTCCAGCACGGCTGGCGCGCCTGGCTGACCTCGACCAGCGCGGTACCAAGGCGGAAACGGTCGCCAAGGCAGACATTGGTTTCGTCGAGCCCGGTTGTGGAGATATTCTCGCCGAACGCGCCGGGGGCATCGAGCAGCGGCACGTCGCCCAGATACTGGCGCCACCATTCATAATGGTCCGCAGGATAATGGTGGATAGCTTTGTCGACGCCGCCATGGACGGTTCGATCGGCCTGCTCGTCCCCCGCAAGACCCATCGCGCCCACCGCGACCGCTTCGACGACCGGCAGTTTGCCGATCGCACTCGGTTCGTCTGCGCCGCGGAAGGGACGCACCTGACCCAAAAGGACCGCTAGAATCGGCGTTTGCATGGGCGATTGATACGCTGCACGGCGGAAATGGCAATCGTCGCCGCCCGACAAGCTGGCTTGCCAACGGCGTCGCCGCGCGGGACAAGGCGGCGATGGAATTCGAGCAGCAATCGATCAACCTTGCGGTGCAACGGCTTGGCCTCGCCGAGCCCGGCGACGCGGCGCTGGTCCGCAGTATTGCCGTGGAGGCGCCCGTCTCAATCGAGGTTGGCGGCATCGGTTATGCAGTGATGATGGCGACCCCGGCCGATCTGGAGGATTATGGCCTGGGCTTCGCGCTGAGCGAAGGGCTGGTCGAGACGGCCGATCAGGTCGAGCGCATCGACGTGCATCCGGTCGAGGGCGGCTGGGCGCTGCGCCTCTGGGTACCGGCCGAACGCAAGGCGATGGCGCTGGAGCGCGCGCGCCAGCGGGTGAGCGAGAGCAGTTGCGGGCTGTGCGGGATCGAGAATATCGAGCAGGTCTTGCGTCCCCTTCCCCCGCTGACCGCGCGGATCGCGACCGATCGCGCCGCGATTGCCGCGGCGTTGGCCGCACTGCGCGACCATCAGCCGCTCGGGCGAGCGACGGGCGCCGTGCATGCTGCCGCTTTCTGTTCCCCCGCCGGCGAAATCCTGTGCGCCCGCGAGGATGTCGGGCGGCACAATGCGCTCGACAAGCTGATCGGGGCGCTGGCGCGGGCGGGGACCGACCCGGCGACCGGTTTCATCCTGTTGTCGGCGCGGTGCAGTTATGAGCTGGTTGAAAAGACGGTGCGCGCGGGATGCCCGATGCTGGTCACCATTTCGGCGCCGACCAGTCTGGCCGCAGAGCGTGCGGTGCAGGCGGGGCTGACGCTGGTCGCGCTGGCGCGCGTCGACTCCGCGCTCGTGATCAACGATGCGCGGGGGATGATCGCGTGAAGACGCTCGGCGCGGTGCTCGCGGGCGGGCGGGCGCGCCGCTTTGGTTCCGACAAGGCGGCCGCGATGCTGGATGGGCAGACGCTGCTGGATCATGCGCTGGCGGCACTGCGCCCGCATTGCGACGCGGTGATCGTTGTCGGCAGGGGCGAAATCGCCGACTGGCCGCGCGCGGACATGGGGCCGCTGGGGGGCATCGCCGCAGCACTGATCCACGCATCCGATCAGGGCTGCGATCAGGTGCTGACCGTCTCGGTCGATTGCGTGCGCCTGCCGCCCGACCTGCGCGCGTTGCTCCAACCGGCTCCAGCTTTCCTGGCAACCCAGCCCGTGATCGGCCTCTGGCCCGTCGCGGCGGTCGACGACCTGAAGGCGGTGTTGACGGATAGCGAGGACCTGGCCGTCCGCGCCTTTGCCCGCCGGATCGGCGCACGCGCGGTGGCGAGCGACTTCGTGCCGCCAAACATCAACAGCGTCGCCGATCTGGAGCAGCGGCGGGATCTATGAACCGCCGATGGCGTTTACCGTGAACGCCAATATGCCCATGTTGAAGATGAACGCCGCCATGCAATGGCCGAGAACGACGCGGCGCATATGCGCGCCCGATATGGTGACGTCCGACGTCTGGAACGTCATCCCCAGCGTGAAAGCGAAATAGAGGAAATCGGGGTATCCGGGCTCCTTGGCCCCCGGCACCTCGATGCCGCCTTGGTCGCGTCCGCCGACCTGCAGATAATAGAGGTGCGCATAGTGGAGGGTGAACACCATGTTCGCGAACAGCCACGCCAGCGCCAGCGTTGCGATGATCAGCGCAATCGCGCTGCGGTCGAGCGCGCCCGGACCGGCAATCAGCGTCCCGACCGCGAACAGGATGACCAGCGACAGCAGCACCGCAATCGCGAGCAGCCCGGCGCGGTTGGCGTCGTTGCTTTCCGCCGTGCGCCGCATCCGATCGGCATCGGCGCCGAGCAAGGGCGCGATCGCGGCCAGAAAGACGAGTGTGGCGATGTCGAAGCCGATCAGCAGCGCGGACCGCGGATCGCAGCCGAGCGCCGATGCGCCGCCGCCCGCGACGATCAGCGCGGCGGCAAAGATCAGGAAACGCGCCGGGGCGATGCGGTGACCGACGGTGATGTCGGCGCGCTCAGCCAACGGCGGTGACCGCGACGACGCGCACCGGGATCGCCTTGGCCGCCGGACAGCCGCTGGTCTTGTCGTAAAAAGCGAGCGGCAACAGCGGGTTGAGTTCGGGATAATAGCCCGCGACCGAGCCGCGCGACATCGGATAGTCGATGATCGTCAACCCCTCAACGCGGCGGACCACGCTGTCGCCGGTGATCGTTTCGAGGGCGACTTTCATCCCCGCCGCCAGCTTGCGGTCGGCGATGTCGTCGGCGTTCATGAACAGCACCATCCGGTCGTTGTACACGCCGCGATAGCGGTCGTTGTAACTGTAGATCGTGGTATTGAACTGGTCGTGCGAGCGCACGGTGGCGAGGCGCAGCATGGTGGGGTCGGCAACCGGCGCGTTCACCGAGAGCCCCGGCAGGAGCAGGAAATTCGCCTTGCCGTTCGGGGTCGCCCAGACGCGGCGGCGCGGCGGGATGTCGAGATGGAAGCCCGTCTGCGCCTTGATCCGTTCGGAAAAGCCCTCGTAAATCGCGGGATAGACCGCGGCGATCTTGTCGCGGATCAGGCTGTAATCGTCGATGTAGCTGGCCCAATCGGTCTTGCTGTTCGGCAAGGTCGCCATCGCCATGCGGCAAACGATCTCGGTTTCGGTGAGCAGATGCTCGCTCGCCGGTTCGAGGACGCCGCGCGAAGCGGTAACGTTCGACATCGAATCCTCGATGGTGACGAACTGCTCACCCGCGGCGGTCTCGATGCGTTCGGAGCGCGCGATGACGGGCAGGATCAGCGCGTCCTTGCCGTGGACGAGGTGGCCGCGGTTGAGCTTGGTCGCGATACCGACGGTCAGGTCGAGCTGGCGCATCGCATCATAGGACCGGTCGGTATCGGGCACCGCGCGGACAAAATTGCCGCCAAGCCCGATGAAAACCTTCGCGGTGCCGTCGAGCATCGCCTCGACCGATTCGACCGTGTGATGGCCATCTTCGCGCGGCGGTTCGAACCCGAACACATCGCGTACCTTGTCGAGATACGCCTGGGTCGGTTTCTCGTCGATGCCGACGGTGCGGTCGCCCTGGACGTTAGAATGGCCGCGGATCGGCGAAATCCCCGCCCCCGGCTTACCGAAATTGCCCTTGAGGAGCAGTAGGTTAGCGATCTGCTGGACCAGCTGCGATCCCTGCTGATGCTGGGTCACCCCCATGCCGTAACAGATGATCGTGGCGTTCGAGCGGATGTAGATGTCGGCGCAGCGGCGGATCTGCGCCTCGTCGAGCCCCGACGCCGCGACAATCGCGGGCCAGTCCTGCGCGGCGATGTCAGCCTGAAGCGCCGCAAAACCATCCGTGTGCTCGGCAATGAAGTCGTGGTCGAACACCGCCTCGCCCGCGGCCTCGCGCTCGAACATCACCTTCATCATGCCCTTGATCAGCGCCAAGTCGCCGCCGATCTTGATATGGACGAACTCGCTGGTCACCTCGGTCGAGCCGAAGGTCGCCATCTGGACGATGTCCTGCGGTTCGGTGAAGCGGACGAGCGCGCGTTCGGGCATCGGGTTGACCGCGACGATCGGCACCCCGCGTTTGCGCGCCTCGACCAGCGGGGTCATCATTCGCGGGGCGTTGGTCCCCGCGTTATGCCCGATCAGGAAGATCGCCTCGGCATGTTCGAAATCATCGAGGATCACCGTGCCCTTGCCGATGCCGATCGAATGCGGCAGCCCGCGGCTGGTCGGTTCGTGGCACATGTTCGAACAGTCGGGAAAGTTGTTCGTCCCGAACTCGCGCACAAAGATCGAATAAAGGAATGCCGTCTCGTTCGCGGTGCGGCCCGAGGTGTAGAATTCGGCCTGGTGCGGGCTGTTCAGGGCGCGCAGGTGCCTGCCAATCAGCGCAAAGGCATCGTCCCAGCTGACCGGCACATAATGATCGGTCGCGGCGTCATACCGCATCGGCTCGGTCAACCGCCCCTGCATTTCGAGCCAATAGTCCGACTGTTCCATCAATTCGGAAACGCTGTGCTCGGCAAAAAAATCGCGCGTCACGCGAAACTTGGTTGCTTCATGCGCAAGCGCCTTCGCGCCATTTTCGCAGAACTCGAGCTTTTTGGTGCAACTTGCGTCGGGAAAGGCGCAGCTCGGGCATTTGAACCCGCCGGGCTGGTTCATCGCCAGCAGCGCGCGCGATCCTTTACCGACGACGCTTTGTTCCATCAGCACCTTTGCCGTTGCGGCAGCGGCGCCCCAGCCACCCGCCGGGCTGGTGTAAGTTTGATAGCGGGGTTTGTCCTCGGCCATAGTGAGCGGATTAGCGCAAAGCGGGGTGCTTTTCTATCGGTCGCCGAATTTTAGCGTGAAACAGACGCCGCGTCCCTCGGCGCCCGCGCCGCTGGTGAGGTTGATGCCCGCAGCGGCGCACAAACGCCGCGAAATATCGAGGCCGAGCCCGCTGCCTTCGCTCACTTCACCTTTGACGAACGGGGCAAACGCATCGGTTGTCGTGCCAAGGCCGGGTCCGTCATCGCTGATCGTCAGGCAATCATGCCGAAATTCGATGTCCAGATGGGCGGCCGCCGCGTGCTGGAACGCGTTGCCAATCAGATTGTTGAGGACGAGCTGCAACGACGTCGGCTCGACGACGATCGCCGCATCCCCCGCAACATCGTTCGACACGGCAAGCTGGTTCGCCGGAAAGCGCACCGCCGCTGCCGCGATCGCCTTTTCGACCATGGGCCGCAAGGCGACGCTTTGCGTCGGCAACGCATCACCCTCGCGCGCCAGCGCCAGCAGCAGGTCGAGCGTTTGCGTCATGTCGATCGTCGCGGTTTCGATCCGGCGCAGCGCTTCGGGGATCGGCGCGGGCAGGTCGCGGCGCAGCGCGATGACTTCAGCAGCGCCGCGAATGACCGCCAGCGGGGTGCGCAGTTCGTGGCTGGCGTCGCGGGTGAAGCTGCGCTCGCGGTCGACAAAGCCGCGGATGCGCTGGAACGCCTGTCCGAGCGCACCCGCCAAAACCCCGATCTCGTTCGCAGGATAATCCTCGACCCGCACGACGGGGACGGTTTCGCTGCCGCCATCGGCGACGTCTTTAGCAAGCCGACTCAGCGGGCGCATCGCGCGATTGGCGAGCCACCAGCCGAGCAACGCCATCACCAGCGCGATGAACAGGCTGAGCCCGATCAGGAACTGGATCATCCCATCGCGCACCGGGCGGACAAGCAGATAGCGACTGACCTCGGCGACCGCGACCGCGGGCGTTCCCCCCGGAGCCGCGCCGGGGCGCCGGTCGAGCGTGAAATGCGCGACGTGATAATGACGCCCCGCAGCGCCGTAGAATTCGATCTGCTGGGGGTTGGCCGCGACCTGCTGCGCGAGATCAGGCGGCAGGCCGAGCTTGTTCGGATAGATTTTGATATAGGCCAGTTCCGGCGTCGATAAGGATCGGCCGCGGCGCCAGCTTTGCTGCTGCCTTTCGATCTCGCGGGCGACAGCGGTACTGAATAGCCGATCCTCAAGCGTGTAGGCAAAGATGAAGGCCGCCAGCCCAAACACCGCGCTGGTCGCCAACACGGTGGCGACCAGCGCGGCCATCACGCGGCGTCGCAGGCTGTAGCGTCGCAGGCTCATTGCGACGCGCTCAGGCGAAAGCCGATGCTGTGGACGGTTTCGATCATCGGCGCGCCGAACGGCTTGTCGACGATTTGCCGCAGCAGATGAATGTGGCTGCGGAGCGCATCGGACGATGGCGGCTCGTCACCCCACAGCTTGCGTCCGATCTCGGCGCGAGTGACCGCTTGGGGCGACGCTTCGGCAAGCAACAGCAGGATGTCCCAGAGCAGCGGCGACAGGCGGAGCGGCTGACCGGCGCGCGTCGCGGTGCGCAGCTGCCGGTCGATGGTCAGCGGGCCGATGACGATGCTGTGCGACTGCCCGAGCCGCGGGCGCTGCGCCAGCGCGGAAATGCGCGCGGCCAGTTCAGCGAGCGAAAAGGGTTTGACCAGATAGTCGTCAGCGCCGCTGGCAAAGCCCGCCAGCTTGTCGTCGAGGGTATCGCGCGCTGTCAGCATCAGGATCGGGATGCGGTGGTCGGCGCGGCGGCGGATCTCAGCACACACACTCAGCCCGTCGCGGCGCGGCAGCGCGAGGTCGAGCAGCACGACATCGACCGGGCGCATCAAGGCCTCGCGCACCCCCGCTTCACCATCGGCGGCATAATGGAGCCGATGTCCCCGCGCCTCGAGATAGTCGATGACATTGCCCGCCAGATCGGCGTTATCCTCGACCAGCAAGATGTCGAATGCGTCGTTCAAGCGATGTCCTTTGTCCGCCCGCCCCTTGTTCCACCGCAAATCCTTGGCGATGCAAGGTCAAAATAGCGTCAAAACCGCTTTCACATCGTTCTGACGCCCGGCCTGCCAGACCGGCGGCATCCTGACCCAATGTGGAGCGAGACGATGCACAAGCAGAAGAAGAATTTGGCGATGTTGGTTGTGGGCCTGCTGACCGCAGCCCCCCTGCCCGCACAGGCGCAGGCCGATAGCGGCGCAAAGGCGGACCGCGTGCTCCTGGTCGTCAGCGGCCATGGTGCCGACGCCGGAAAAACGCGCCCCGGCTTCGAGATGGATGAATTGTCGCAGGCCTATGCGGTGTTCGCCGACAATGGGCTGACCGTCGACATCGCGAGTCCGGCCGGGGGTGTTGTCGTCGCCGACGGATTCGATCCCAAAAAGCCCTACAACAGCCGCTTCATTGGCGACCCGGCCGCGCAGGCAAAGTTCGCCTCGACGCTCTCCTTGGCCAGCGCGCGCAGCGAGCGTTACGCCGCGGTTTTCATCATCGGCGGCAAGGGCGCGATGTTCGACCTGCCGGTCAATATCGACCTCAAGACTTTGCTCGCGCAAACTTATGAAGCGGGCGGCGTGATCGGCGCGGTTTGCCACGGCCCCGCCGCGCTGATGAACGTGCCGCTGAAGGACGGCAAATCGCTGATCGCCGGACGCGCCGTCACCGGCTTTTCGAACGAAGAAGAATTGCTGTTCGGCAAGCGCTGGGCCGCGGCGTTCCCCGTCTTGCTCGAAGACGGCTTGCGCGGCGCGGGCGCACAATTCAGTGAAGCGCCGATGATGCTGAGCCATGTCGTGTCCGACAACCGCATCGTCACCGGCCAGAACCCGTACTCAACGTCGGACGCCGCCGAAGCCGTTGTCCGTGCGATGGGCCGCAAACTCGCGCCGCGCGAACCCTTCGCCGACGAGCGCAGCATCGCGCTGATCGGGCGGATGCTGGCGGGCGACGTTGCCGGGGCACGTCAGTCGCTCAAAACGAATGCCCCGCAATATGACGTCCCCCTGATCGCTGCATGGGGGCTTTACCGATCAAAAACGCCGGGCGCCGATCGCATGATGATCGAGGGCGCGATCACCGCGATGGAAGTCGCACTGCCGCATTATGACGAACCGCAGTTGGTCGCAGCGATCGCTGAAGCCCGCGCCAAGCTGGCGAAAGCGCAGTGATGCCATCGCTGTCGCGTCGTCAGGTCGTGGCGGGTGCGGCGGCTGTGGCCGCCGCTGCCGGGACAGCGGGCTTTGTCGGCTTTGCCGCCGAGCCGTCGGCCGCCCCGCCTTCGGGCCCGCTACCGATGGCGGCGCTCAAAGCCGATCTGGCGGTGTGGCGCCGCGCGGTGCTCGAACGTCACCCACGCTATTATGGGCAGACGATGTTGGAGGCGCCGGTCGAGGCCGCGTTCCGTATCGCCGCCGCGTCGATCGACGGTGCGCTGACGCGCGAGCAGGCGTTTCCCATCTTCGCGCGGATCAATCCGACCTTTCGCGATGCCCACACGCTGCTGTTGCCGTGGTTGTCGGGCGATGAGCCCGGGGATGCCGAACGCGCGAGCCAGTTCCCCTTCGGCGCCGCGATCGCGGCCGACGGGCAGCTGCGCCTGCGCAGCGGTTGGCGCAATGACACATCGGGCGAAACGCTGGCGCAGGGGGCGGAAATCCTCGCGATCAACGGCATCGCGATCCCCGACCTGCTCGCGCGCCTTGTCGCATACAGCCACGGCGAAACCGCCAAGCTGCGGATGCATATGCTGTCAGTGATGCTACCCGGCTGGCTCGACGCGGTGATGGGGTGGCGCGACCGGTTTGCGATTACTTTGGCCGGTGCGGCGCCGCCGATGACGCTGCAATGGGTGAAAGGCGCGCGATGGACGCCGTTCGAAAACAGCAAGGCGGCCGAAATGCCTAGGGTCGCATGGCTCGGCGCCGATGCCGCGCTGCTGCGCGTGCCGACCTTCGACGTCGATGAAGACCCTGCCACTTACAATACGGCGATTGATCAGGCCTTCGCTGCGATCACCGCACGCGGCGTATCGCGGCTGATCATCGACGTGCGCGGCAACACCGGCGGCCAGAGCGACGCAGGTGCGCGGGTCATCCAATATGTTCTGGATCGCCCCGCCGCGCAGGTGTCGCGGGCGCGCGAGCGGTTGAACGATGAGAATATTGGCGTGCTCGGTTATCGCGGCGCCGCCGGGTCGATGCGCGAATTTGTCGTCGACGACGAGCTGATCCAGCCCGCGTCCGCCGATGCGCGGTTCAAGGGCCGCGCCGCGGTGCTGATCGACGAGCTGACCTATTCGGCGGGGATCTTGTTCGCCACGACGATGCAGGACCGCGGACTCGCTACGCTCGTCGGCCGCCCGACCGGCGGCTTCGCCAACCAGACCGGCAACATGATGCCGATGCGCCTGCCCGCCACGGGCTTCACCGCCTTCATCGCCACCCGCGATTTCATCCGGCCGAGCGGCGACCAGCGCGTCGCGCCGGTGCAGCCGGACCTTGTCGTAAACGACGGTGCGAGCGAGGCGGCAATCATACAGGCGGCGCTGGACAACCTCGCCAAACCCGGCGGCACCACACGCCAGATTGACACGCCCGCAGGCTGAACGGGGCAACATCGGGGGCCGTGGTGCGTTGAGCTGTCATCCACGCACAAAAGGAGCCCCCCATGAGCGACGACATCAAGAAGCAGTTCTGGAAAGCACTGGCCGACAGCCCCTATGTGATGATCGGCGCGACCGGCGAGCGCGAGCATCATATCCCGATGAACGCCCAGCTCGACAAGGACGCCGACGGCGCCTTCTGGTTCTTTACCTCGACCGACAACCGCCTGTCGGGCGGTGGCTCCGCGATGGCGCAGTTCGCGTCGAAGGGCCATGACCTGTTCGCCTGCATTTCGGGGACGCTCGTCCATGAAAGCGACCGCGCGGTGCTCGACAAATTGTGGAGCAACGGCGTCGCCGCCTGGTACGAAGGCGGCAAGGACGATCCCAAGCTCGTCCTGCTCCGTTTCGACCTGACCGACGCCGAAATCTGGACTGCCGATCCCGGGATCAAGGGCATTTTCAAGCTGATGACCGGCATGACGATGAAGGAAGGCGAACTTGGCCAGCACGCAGAGGTGGCGCTTTAGCGGTCGTCGCCCCCGCGAAGGCGGGGGCGGCTGTCGTTTTAAGCTGCGTCGCCGGGCAAGGCCGATTGCGGCCCCCGCCTTCGCGGGGGCGACGGTTCACCCCAACGGCGGTCCGATCCGCCCCTCACGAAACTCGAACCCACCCTCGCGGTCCCGCGCCAGCAGCGCGGGGCCGTCGAGGTCCACCCACCGCGCCCGCTGCGCCAGCACGAACGCTGGGCCGATCGCCAGACTGGTCGACAACATGCATCCGACCATGATCGCCAGCCCTGCGGCATCGGCGGCATCGGCGATCCGCAGCGCCTCAGTCAGTCCGCCCGCCTTGTCGAGCTTGATATTCACCCCGTCATAAAAAGCCCCGATCCGCGCGACATCGGCCACCGTCTGACAGCTTTCGTCGGCAACGAACGGGATCGGCGCATAGATGGGATCGAGCAGCGCATCGGCTCCCACCGCCACCGGCTGCTCGATCATCTCGACGCCGAAATCGGCGAGCGCTTCGGCCTCGGCCAAAATGTCGAGCTGTCCCCAGCTTTCATTCGCGTCGACGATCAGCCGCGCCTCGGGCGCGCCCGTCCGCACCGCAGCGACGCGCAACCGATCATCCTCACCGGTCAACTTGATCTTGAGCAGGTGAAAGCCGTCGGCCTCGGCAGTCGCGGCCTGCTCGGCCATCGCCCCCGGCGATGCCAGCGAAATGGTAAAGGCGGTGACCCGCGCCGTCGGCGCACCGTCGCACCCCGCGAGCTGCCACAGCCGCAACCCGCGCTGCTTCGCCTCCAGATCCCATAACGCGCAATCGAGCGCGTTGCGCGCGGCGCCCGGCGCCATCAATTCCTGGACCGCGGCCCGCGCCTCGGCCGCGTCCATGTCGGCGATATGGGGGGCCGCGCGCAGAATCGCATCGCGGCACCCCGCAGCATCCTCGCCCAGATAAGTGACCGGCGTGCCTTCACCGCGCCCGACCGTGCCGTCGCTCTCGATTTCGGCCACGACGACATCGACAAAAGTCTTGGCGCCGCGCGCGATCACGAACGATCCTGCGACCGCCCAGCGCTCAACGCGCGCGCTTTTCAGTTGGATCGCCATGCAGGAAGGCTAGGGTAGATCGCGATGACCGGCAAATCCCTTTCCGAACGCATCGGCGACCTTGGCCACCGCCTCGCCGTCGAGGCGCACGCAGCTTGGCTCGCCGCCCGCGACCCGCGCGTGCCGATGCTCGCGCGCATTCTGGCGATCGCGGTCGCGGCCTATGCGCTGTCGCCGATCGACCTGATTCCCGATTTCATTCCGGTGCTGGGCTGGCTCGACGACCTGATCATCGTCCCGCTCGGCCTCTTGGTCGTGCGCCGCCTGATCCCGGCCGCACTATGGGCCGAACTCCATGCCGCCGCCGAAGCCGCGAGCACCCGCCCGTCGAGCCGCACCGGCATGGCGTTCATCCTGCTGTTGTGGGCCGCACTGCTCTATCTGGGATATTGGGCGGTGCGCACGTCGCCGATGCATTGAAGGGCGAGGTTATGCGGACGCCCGCTTTGGGGTGGGAAGCCTCCTCACATCTTCGTCACCCCGGACTTGATCCGGGGTCCATGCGGCCTTGCACCGCCCTATACTGAGAGGGTGGATGGATCCCGGATCAAGTCCGGGATGACGATGAAGAGAAAATCCTCCCTGTCGCGCAGCGATGGGGAGGGGGACCGTCCGCGAAGCGGATGGTGGAGGGGCTTTGCGACGGTAGCGCTATCGCCCCTCCGTCAGCGCTTCGCGCTGCCACCTCCCCATGGCTTCGCCACAGGGAGGATCATGTTCGCAATTGGGCGCTATCGGACGACCCTCAACCCCCGTTGCTGCGGATCCACCCCTCGACCACCGGCGCAATATCTTCGCGCCACTTGCGGCCGTTGAAAATGCCGTAATGGCCGACGGTCTTGGCCATCAGATATTTCTTCTTTGCGGTCGGCAGCGATTTGGCCAGCGTCAGCGCCGCCTTTGTCTGGCCGATCCCCGAAATATCGTCGCGCTCGCCCTCGATCGCCAGGATCGCAATATCCTCGATCGCACCCAAGTCGACCGGCTTGCCGCGATGCAGCATCTCGCCCTTCGGCAGCAAATGGCGCTGGAACACGACGTCGACCGTTTGCAGATAGAATTCGGATGTCATGTCGCATACCGAGCGATATTCGTCGTAAAATTCCTTGGTCTTGTCGGCCTCCTCGCCGTCGCCGTCGACCAGATGTTTGAACATCGACCAATGGCTCATCATGTGATTGCCCAGGTTCATCGACATGAAGCCCGCGAGTTGCAGGAAACCCGGATAGACGCGGCGCCCGGCACCCGGATACCAGGCCGGGACAGTCACGATGACATTTTCCTGGAACCACGCGTGCGGCCGCGTCATCGCATGCTGGTTGACCGCGGTCGGCGCTTTGCGCGTGTCGATCGGGCCGCCCATCATCGTCAGCGTCTTGGGGCGGCACTTATTCTTGTCGGCAGCCATGACTGCGGCGGCGGCGAGCGCCGGGACCGATGGCTGGCACACCGCCAGCATATGCGCGCCGGGGCCGATATGCTCCATCCAGCCGATGATATAATCGATATAGTCATCAAGGTCGAACTGACCCGCCTCCAGCGGCACGTTGCGCGCGTCACGCCAGTCGGTGATCCACACGTCATGCCCGGGCAACATCCGTTCGACGGTGCCGCGCAGCAGGGTCGCATAATGACCCGACATCGGCGCGACGATCAGCAGCTTCGGCGCGTCCTTGGTCCCCTTGTGCTTGAAATGCTTGAGCTGCCCGAACGGTTTGCGCGCCTCAATCGACTCGGTCACCCGCACAATCTCGCCATCGACTTCGGTTTCGTACAGCTCAAACCCCGGCTTGCCGCGCGGCGCCGCGGCGTGCGCGAACACTTCCAGCGCCGACGCGAATTGCGGGCTGCCGCCAAAATAGCCGAGCGGGTTTGCCGGATGCTGCATTGCCTGCGCCCCCGCGGTCGCCAGCGCGCTCGCGCCCGCCAGCCAGCTCTTTTGCATTTCAAACGCGTGATACAGCATATTCGATATGTTCCTTGGCAAGCCCCGACGCTCTTCAGGCGTCCATTTGTCGGCGCCAGTCTAGAGCTTCGATTTCATTGTGCAATGCATCATAAACGCGGTTTGCAATGATCTTCGTCCGAAATTTCGCCGCCAACTATGCAGCGGTGCTTCATAATCCATGAAGCGCAGCACCATTCTGCGTCGTTGAGCGCGGGCGCCGCCACTGCTAGGGCCGCTGCGATGGCCAGCACCCCCGACCTTTCCCCTGCGAAAGCCTCCGCCGAACCCCGCCGCAAGCTTGGCAGCCTGCGGATGATCTGGCACTATGCCAGCGCGTATCCGCTGCAACTGGTCATCGCGGCCTTCGCGCTGGGCGTCGCCGCGCTCGCAACCTTGGCAATCCCCTGGCAATTCAAAGAAATGATCGACAGCGGCTTTGTCGCAGGCGGCGGCGACGTCGCCCCGCATTTCCGCCTGTTTTACGGCATCGTCCTGACCCTCGCCGCCGCCACCGCGCTGCGCTTCTATTTCGTCAGCTGGCTGGGCGAGCGCACCGTCGCCGACATCCGCCAGGCGGTCCAGCGCAACCTCCTCCGCCTTGCGCCCGGATTTTTCGAGGAAAACCGGCCGTCGGAAATCGCCTCGCGGATGACATCGGACACCACGATCATCGAACAGGTCGTCGGCACAACCGTGTCGGTGGCGCTGCGCAATATGGTGATGGGGATCGGCGGCATCGCCTATCTCTTCACTTTGTCGCCCAAACTGACCGGCGGTATCCTGCTCGGCATCCCCGTGATCATCATGCCGATCGTCATCCTCGGCCGTCGCCTGCAAAATGTCTCGCGGACGAGCCAGGATCGCGTCGCCGACATTGGCGCAACGACGTCGGAGCAATTGGGGGCGATGAAGATCGTCCAGGCGTTCGGCCAGGAAGAACGTGAAGCCGCGCGCTTCGCGAGCGCGGTCGAGGCGACCTTTGCGACCGCCAAACGCCGTATCCGCCTCCGCGCGATCATGACCGCGATCGTCATCGGCCTGTTGTTCGGCGCTATCACCACCTTGCTGTGGTACGGCGCCGAAGGCGTCGCGGCAGGAACGATCACCGGCGGTACGATCGCCGCCTTCGTGCTGACCGGCGGGCTGGTCGCCGGCGCGTTCGGCGCGCTCACCGAAGTTTATGGAGACCTGCTGCGCGCCGCGGGCGCCGCCGAACGGCTCAGCGAACTGCTCAATGCCGAGGCGAGCATCGCGCCGCCCGCGCAGCCCCGCGCCTTCCCCGAACCGCCGCGCGGGACGCTCGAATTTGCGCATGTCGAATTCCATTATCCGACGCGCCCCGACGCCCCCGCGCTCCACGACTTCAACCTCGCGATCCAGCCCCGCGAGACTGTCGCCATTGTCGGCCCCTCGGGCGCAGGCAAATCAACGCTGTTCCAGCTCGCCGAGCGGTTTTACGATCCGCAGGGCGGCCAGATCCTGCTCGACGGCGTTCCGCTTACCGAAGCCGACCCCGCCGATATTCGCGCCCGCATTGCGATGGTGCCGCAGGAAACCGTGATCTTCGCGGCCTCGGCGCGCGACAATCTGCGCTATGGCAATTGGGACGCCACCGACGATCAATTGTGGGATGCAGCACGCGCCGCCAATGCCGAGGAGTTCCTCCGCAAGCTGCCGCAGGGGCTCGACACCTTTATGGGCGAAGGCGGCGCGCGCCTGTCGGGTGGCCAGCGCCAGCGTGTCGCGATCGCCCGCGCCCTGCTCCGCCGTTCGCCGCTGCTGCTGCTCGACGAAGCGACCTCAGCGCTCGACGCCGAATCGGAAAAGCTGGTGCAGGACGCGCTCGAAACCTTGATGCACGACCGCACGACGATCGTCATCGCGCACCGGCTTGCGACCGTCCGCGCTGCCGACCGCATCATTGTCATGGACAATGGCCGCATCGTCGAAGAGGGCAAGCACGACGCGCTCGTTGCCGCCGATGGCCTCTATGCCCGGCTCGCCCGCCTGCAATTTCAGGACAATCTCGCCCCCGCCTGACCGCATTGCCCTTCAAAGGATATGACGATGCTCTACGAAATGACCGTTCCGGCCTATAAAAATGGCCTGCGCGCCCTCTCCGCGCAGCTCGCCAAAGCGCTCGCCTGGGGCGCCGACAACGGTGTGGGCGAATTGCAACTCATCGTCGCGCGCTTGGCACCCGACATGTTCCCGCTCGCAGCGCAAATCCGCTCCAGCTGCCTGCAGGCGCTCCAGCCACCGACGCGCCTCGGCGCCGTCGGTGCGCCCACGCTGGCAGAGGACGCGACGGACTTTGGCGGCCTGCAAGCGCAGATTGCATCAACACTGGCGTGGCTCGACACCGTCGATGCGGCCACGCTGGACGCCGACTCGGACCGGCCGATCAGCTTCGACCTGCCCAATGGCATGGCGTTCGACATGACCGCGCGCGTCTATGTCCGCGACTGGGCGCAGCCGCAATTCTATTTCCACTTGGTGGCGGCCTATTCGATCCTGCGCCACATGGGTGTCCCGCTCGGCAAATCCGACTATGTCGGTTATATGCTGGCGTATATCCGCCCGGGCACTGCACCGACCGCCTGACCGCCGCCAAGCGCTGTCCATCAGCGATCAGATCGCCGCGGCATATCGCTGGATACCGCGAAAGGAGATGGTCGATCCCCCATTTCGCCGGATCGCGCCGATCGCCTCATCAACGCGCAAGTATCGCGCCCGCGCTTCGGGCTCGAACATCAGCGGCGCGGGATCGGGGCGGCCCGATGCTGCTTTCACGAGTATGCCAAGCTGCGCCAGATCGACCGCCTCGCCGTTCCAGCGGATCACGTCCGCGGTGTCGATCGTTATACGGTTTTCGTCGCGCACCTCGGCGCGGCCAGCATCGACACCCGGTAGAGTGATATCGACGCTATGCGTTGGCGGCGGGATGGTGATGATGAACATCACCAGCATCACCAGCATGACGTCGATCAGCGGCGTCGTGTTGATATCGGGGTCGCCATTGGGATCGGCCCTGAAAATGCTGCGGTGAAACATGCTGCGGCGTCGACGCATTGGCTTTCTCCCGATTGGGACAGTCGCCATCGTCACTCGTCCGACAGCGGACTGCACACGCGCTGGTCCGGCATCCGACGTTTACGCCGTGGCACGCTGAACCATGATGTGATGATATACCATTTATTCAACGGCGCAATGGAAACTTGTCGCAGCACTTCATCCCAACATCGCCGCGCATAACTAGGCCGCACATAACAAGAAAGGGCGGCACCTTGCGGTACCGCCCCTCTTGTTCGTTCCGTCCCAGTCGGGAGCGGAAACCGGTCTTACATGCCCGAGTTCGGACCGTAAGTGATTTCCACGCGACGGTTCTGGTCGTTGCGGACGCCATCGGCGGTTGCAACAGCCGGACGGCTTTCGCCAAAGCCCTGCGCGCTGATCGAGCCATCCGAGATACCGCGAGCGGTCAGATAGCTGCGAACCGCGGTGTTGCGGCGTTCCGACAGACCGACGTTGTACGTGGCCGAACCCGAACGGTCAGCGTGACCGGCGAGCATGACCTGCGTACCCGTGCAACCACGGTTGTAGGCGCTGATCGCGTTGTCGAGCGTCGAAGCGGCTTCCGGCGTGATGTTCGACTGATCCCAGTCGAAGTACACGATGTACGGCCCAGGCTCACACTGCACAACCGGCGGCGGCGGCGGGGGCGGGGGCGGCGGGGGCGGCGGCGGGGGCGGCGGGGGCGGCGGTGCCACAACCGGCTCCGGTGCACCACCGAAGTTGAACGTCAGCGTACCCAGGATCGAGTGCGAACGGAAGCGCGTCGAAACGTCGCGGCCACGCTGATCGACCAGATCAACACCGTCGACGTTGAAGAAGCGATACTTCAGGCCAACATCGATGCTGCTGGTCAGCGGCGCGCGAACGCCGGCAACTGCCTGCCAGGCAAAGCCCGTGTCCGAATCGTCGAGGAACGGACCGGCGAACACAGGTTCGACCGACACGCGAGCCACACCGGCACCGCCGCCGACAAAGCCCTGAAGGCCGTCGTCGTCACCGAAATCGAGCAAACCGTTGACCATGAAGCTCAGCGCGTTCGTGTCGCCGTTCAACCGGGTATTACCGGTGTAGGTCAGGCCAGCACCGTTAGCAGTCTGCGGAATGCCCGGTGCGGTGATGCGACCCGACTTGATGTCGGCTTCGCGGTAACCGACTTCGACTTCGGCGCGGAAACCGCCGAAATCATAGCCAACGGTACCTTCAAAGTCATAACCGGTACGATGATCGATAGAGGCGGCACCTTTGGCCGTACCAATATCGAGATCCAGATCTTCAACGATCATCACGCCGGCACCCACGCCAACATACCAAGAGTCGTCGCGCGCCAAAGCAGGCGACGCCAGGGCAGTGGAGGCTAACGCCACAGCTACGGCAAGCTTCCTCATAGTAATTCCCCTTTCAAATTGAGATATACGTCTCGGCAGACGTCCTACCCGCCGCTTTGGTTCCGTGCAAGTGAACAAATCGTCAATCTGTTGCCAAAAAGTCGCACTTTTAAAACCAACGAGTGGAAATTCAGCCTGAAATCAGAAGACCCTGCGCCTCGAGGTGCACGATCAACGCACTCAGCGCGCTACGCGCTTCGACATCGATTGTCGAGCCGCCAGATGGGGCACCGATGGTTGCTGGCCCGGTCCATTCACTTCCGCCGAATCGCAACCACGCCCCATCGGTCAGCCGCACCACCATCATGCCCGGGCGCGCCGCCACAAATCGCCATCCGCCAGCTGTCCAGATCGCGATCGCGTTCACCTGCCCGCTCCACCCGCCCGTCGGGACCGCGCCGACGAGCCAGCATCGCCCCGATACCGGAGCGGCGGGCGGATCATTCAGCGGCCCCGCTTCGACCGCGGCATGGATCAGCGCATCGATCAGCGTCAGCGCCTCGTTGTGCGTGACCTCCTTCTGCGCCTGCGCCACCGCCAGCAACGGCAACCCAAAGCGTGGCGTCATTGGCATCTCGCTCATGAATTTATCCTCTTATGTCAGTGACAAAGCCAACGGCAGCGACAATGCAAAATCGCCGACCTGACGAACTTCAATCATGGTTCCGGGCGGCAGCCCCGCCAGAACGGCAGCCGCGATATGCACGTCCGGGGCCGAGCGTTCCCATGGCGCAACGCCGGGAACCGGCGGCGACAATGTAATCCGCCACGCCTCCTGCCCCTCGCCGATCGGCAGGTCGACATGATCGCGCCAACCGGTATCGACACGGCTGCGCCGCCGCCAGGATATCAGAACCCCGCCTGCACCGTCGGGCAATATCCGTCCATGCACCGGCGCCAATGGCGACAGCGCCGCACCGGCGGTGGTTACCGCCACCTCGGTCATGGCCGTGCCGCCGCGCGGCGCCCACTGCAATCGTGCGCTGCCGCTCTCCGCCGCAATCGCCAGCGCATCGGGCAACAGCAGCGGCGCGCTATCGTCGAGCAGCACGAATGGCGCGCCTGCCGCATGCGTCATCGCGCTGGCAGTCCCAGCCCGCCCGCGCAACAAGTGGGACAACCGCCATGTCGCCGGACCGACGACCTCCGCAGTGCCGAATTGCATCAATTCACCGCCCACCATAACTTGGTTTGCACCGCCCAGCAGCGCGGCATCACCAACCGATTCCAACGTCATCGAAGGGTTGACCAGCGTCACCAGCACCATGTTGACGCCATCGATCAGATATTCGCTGCCAGCCGCCAGCGGTTCCATCAAATGTCCCAGCGCCGCCGCCGGTCGCACCGTGCCAAGCGCGACCGGCTCGGCATCGACCGCGGCAACGAACCAGCAATCCGCACCGCGCCAGCCATCGTTGCTCCCGGCGGCGGCGATCAATATCCGCGCCGTCGACGCTGCCGGGCTGCCCAAATTGGGCAAGTCGAACAAATGCACCATAGCGTCCGCATCGGGCCAGTCGGGTGGCCGCACCGGAATGCCCGGCTCGGCGGGCAACTCGGCGGCGGGTATCGGCTGGTATCGTTTCAGTTCCAGCAAGATGTCGCTCGCCCGCACATTGTGCCCGGCCAGCCGCCACGCGCTGCCATCCGCCAGCTCCAATATCCGCCCGACCGGCAGCGCCAGTGCCGCCAGATCGGCTTGCCAAATTAATGTCTCGCGCCCGTCCGCCGCCGCAGTAGCCAGTCGCTGCGCCAACGCGCGCGCCGAAGACGCAGGAAGCACTGTCGGCAAATCAATCCGCTCTTCGCGCACCCCACCGCCCGCAACCGCGCTGCTCTGCTGACCCAACTGATAATCGCGTTCGGGTTCATAATGACGCAGCCGGATCGATCCCGGCAGCGACGCCAGCGGCGCGCGTTGCCGCTCAATCACGTCGCTCCCAGCCTCTGCCCGCCGCGCCTCGCGAAAGCTGCCCAGCGCCAGCGGCGCCCCCGCTAAAGATGCAGGGGCCAGCCGCCATCCGTCCGAACCACTGACCAACCGCGCGCCATCGACCTCGAACAGCGGTGCCAGCGCGTCACGCCCCCGGTCGCCCGACGCGGCGTAACCCGCGAACGGCCATTCGCCCGCACAGCGCCCGCTCTCGCCGAGCAGCGCATTTCCGATAAAACCTGAATCGACGTCCCCCGCATCGGCCTCGACCTCAAAAGTGAGCGACGGGATGCGGTTGCCGAATGCGCCCAGCTCCAGCTCCTCGAACACCGCATAGGCCAGCCCGCGAAACCCACTCGCCGATCCCGGCCCGACCGCCGACGCGATCAGCGGATCGACCGCCTGATCCTCGCCGCCGTCATGCCAGCGAAAAATGCAGCGCTCCTGCAACGTCCCGCTCGTCCCGCGCAGCAGATTGCCGTCGGCCCAGATCCGCCGGATCGCCCGGATCGGCCGCGACGACAACGCCACCGCCAGCGACACCGCATAGCTATATTCGGTGACCGACGGCCGCCCCTTGCCGCCGCCGCTTTTATTGCGCCGCTCGATCAGGTCGGTTGCCCAGATCACGCTCCCCGCGACGCGCATCGTCCCGAACAATTGCGGGATCTGTTGGCCATAGGTCGATGCCTGCACCTTCAGATCGGCCAGCCGCGGCCCCTCGCGCGCCCTGGGCTTGAACACCGCCGCATCGACCTGTTGCCCCAGTGCCGCACCGATCGCCGCCCCCACCGGCCCGCCAACGATCCCGCCCACCACCGTCAGCACCAACGTCGCCATCGCTCAATTCTCCTGAACCAACCGCCAGCGCGGCGCCGCCAACAACATGTGGTCGAGCGGCGATTCGACGACCCGGCGCAGTCCCGCATGGGCATGAACGCACCGGTCCGGTCCCATCAGCGCCAGGTGAAATTGCCCCGCCGCGAGCGCCACCAACGCGACATCGCCGCTCTGTTGCGTCCCATCCGCGGGGATAAAACCCGCCCGCGTCAGCGCCTCGGCGATCCGTTCTTCCGACCAGCCGCGCAGCGGGTAGTTGCTCGGGCGGATCAGCCGCCGCCCCGCTGCCGCATAGGCCGCCCACACCAATCCGACGCAGTCGAGCCCGGTCGCCGGGTCATAGCCCTGCGGTCGGAACCGCGCCCCGACCAGCCGCCGGGCGCGAACAAAGGCGCGCGCGCCCCAATCCTGTTTGGACGGCTCATCCACCGGGATAACGCGTGAGCAGATCATTGCCCGGCAGATGCGCCTCGCCGCGAAAGTTGATCGCATTGGCAAAGCGGTCGCGGCACGTCGCCAGCTGCTTGTCGCACCCCTCGATCAGCCGCACCCGCACCGCGCCCACGACCGCAAACACCGGCCCTTCGGCCAGCTGCAACACCGCCCCCTCGGCCGCAATCACCGGACTCGCCAGCCCGCAATTCCCGCCCTCGCTCCACAGCAACTCGCCGAATGCCATCCCCGCGACCGCGCTATCGAGCGTCACCGCGCGCCCTTCGACCGCCACCACGCGCCGGACATGCGTCCGCGGCGCCAGATCCACGCGGCACGCCCGATCGCCCAGCATCGCGCGGCATGACGGCGACGTCGCCGGGCACACCGGCCGGTCGAGCAGCCGCGTCACCCCCTGCAATTCCGCCGCAAACGCCGCCCCGCGCCGCTCAATCGCCCCCAGCGATCCACGCGCCACCGTCACCGGTGCCGCCTCGGGCGCGCTCCAGTCGGTCACAAACAATTCCAACTCTGCCCCGTCCCAACGCCCCGCATCGAGGTCGCGCGCCGCGATCGCATCGCTCGCGATCGCGCCTTCCAGGTCCATCGTCGCCGCCTCCAGGCTGTCGCTCGTCTCCAGCGCCGACGGCTTCATCCCCGGCGCGGCGCGGTAGAGCAGCCCGCCGACCAGCAAGTCGCGGTCGTGCGAGGTCAGCCCGATCACCACCCCATCGCGCCGCGCCAGCCGCCAGCACCATGCCAGCGTCACCACCTCTTCGCGCAGCCAGTCAGGCGCCGCTGTCAGCATCACGCTGAAGTCCCTTGGGGCGCCCGCACCTCGACCAGCGGCACCGTCGCAATCTCACCCGCCAGAAAGGTCGCGCGGCTCGCCTCCAGCCGATCCTCGGCAAAGCGCACCGGCACATCGAACAGAAATCCGGCGCGCACCGCGGACCCCGCTGCGGGCGCGCCATCGAGCAGCACCTCACCCTCGCCGGTCACGACAAACGCCGCCGTCTCCAGCCCATCGACCGATACCCGCACACTGCCATCGACCGGCAATCGGATCGCGCGCACCTGTTCGGCATCCCCAGCGCCGTACCGCTTCACCAGCGCGAACTGCCGCCGCACCCCGTCGCCAACCCCCAGCATCTGGTCGCCCGCGCTCGGTAACCCGCCATCCGCCGCCGAACTCGCGTCGAAGGGATCGCGAAAGCGGAACGCCCGCGCCGCCCCGCGCCGCGCCCGAAAGAAATCCACCAGCGTCCGCACATCGGCCTCGGACCGGATCCCTGGCCCGGCATCATAGCGCATCCGTGCCTCGGCCCATTCGCTCGCGCGCTGCTCGTGCCCCGATGGCGAGCTCACAATCTGGGTCGAAAATTCGGTCAGGGCCATCGCCTCGCGCCCGATCGCCAGCGGGAAATCCACCGCATCGAAAGCCTGCACATCATCCTCCCCGTCAAACGCCACAAAGCCGTCGCGCGCCACCTGCGGCAGCGCCCACACGAACGCCCGCGCCACCCCCGCCCGCCGCGCCGCCGCTGCGGCATCGGCGATCGCCCGCCATTGCGCGCGGTCCTCTTGGTTCAGGACAAAGCCTGAAAAATACTGCTGCTCATCAACGGGATAGCCCAGGCGGACGACCATCGCCGCGCGCGCCGGCCAAGTTTCCGCGCCGCGCCCTGCGGTCACCCAGTCATAATCTTCCAGCTGCAACACATCGAAAGCGGGCTTGGCCCACCCCAGCGGCACATTGGCGCGCCGCACCTCGGGCGCCGCTGGATCGAGTACGGTCGGCAGAAACACCAGTAGGTAGGATGCAAATCCGCCCACCCCCGCCTCGTGCCGCGCCGCAGCAACTAAGGCCGCGGTCGAAGCCGCCAGCAGCCCACCCAACGCATCGAGCATCGCCCGCTGCGGCCCACTCAACACCCCGCCCACATCGGCAATCGCCACACTCGCGGCCCCCAACGCGCTCGTCGTCGCCCCATCATAACCACAGATTTGACCGCCCGGATTGACCCACCACCACGGCTCGCCGACCTGGAATTTCGCCGCCAGCCCGGCTTCGCGCCCGATCGCGACAAACGCCCGCGCCACCAGCTGCAAATATCCCATCGCCGCCGCATTGGCGGGCGAAAGTAGGGTCGACGGCGGCACCCAGCCGGTCAGCGCCGGGCCGCCGCCCGCGTCGCGCTGCTTCCAGTCGTTCCAGCAATAGGCGTCGAACAATTCGTAGGACAGCGACCAGATGACCCCCAGCCCCGCCGCCGCGCACGCCGCGGCCAGCGCCCGATGCCACTCCCCCGTCGGCCGATTGAGCACCCCGCCCGCCAGGCTGATGTAAAATCCACCGCCCAGCGCCTCGAGCCGCATATAATGGCTCATCCCGACATAATGGACGACGTCGCCGCGATACTCCAGTTGCACGATCTGCCGCACCACCCGCGCCGGGGTCAGATGATAGCAATCGTCATAGCCGTTGGTCATGCCGAGCGCCGTTTCGGGCAGCACCGCATCACCGATCGCCAAAACCGACCCCGATCCCCAACAGGCGATCCCTGTCATCTCCGCCCAGCCCTCGACCGGCGCCGCCAGCACCCCGTCGCCGCCGTCGTAAATCGGCGGCACCAGCGAAATGAACATCCGGTCGATGTCGCCCGCCCACACCGGATCGGCCTCGCCGGGCAACAGAAACCCGCCGTCCAGCGCATCGAAATCCACCGTGACGACCGCATCCTCGGGGGTTCCGACCGCATAATTCCACAACCGCACATACCAGGCACGCGGACTGCCCGCAGCGTCGCGCCCCTCGATCGTCAGCGTTGGCCCGTGCAAGGCATCGAGCGGCTTCACCCCGCCCGACCGCCAGCGGAAGGTCAATTGCGTGCGCCGGAAATCGCGCTTGGTCTCATAGGCGAGCAGCGGATGGTCCCAGCGATCCTCCGCCTCCCAGATCAGCCCCGCCAAATCCTGCTTGCGATAAAACACCGCCTCGACGCGCAATGTCTGCGGTGCCGGATTGGTCACGCTCGCCATCATCGGCCGCGCAAAATCGACCGTCCAGAATCGCGGATCGAACCGCTTCAGCCATCCTTTGCGATGATGCGGCTCCGCCGCCGCCACCAATGCCCAGCCCATCAATCCTCTCCGCTCGCCACCGCGCGCCGGACCGCGCGCGCAAGTTGGCGTCCGGTCTGCGCCAGGCGCTGCGGCTCGCTCCCTGCCTCACCCCGCACATTCACCGTGATCGCAATATGGCGCGCGCCCGCGCCCGCAGCCTCGACCCGCCCGCTTGATGTCGGTACGAACAACTCCGGTCCCCGCTCGCCCACCCGATAGGCGCGCCCCGCACTCACCGGCCCGCCGGTCGCGCGCCCCGGCGCGCCAAACAAAGCCATCGCGATCGACGTCCCCAGCGACAGCAATCCACCGCCGCCCTTCGACCCGCCGCCGCCACCGAGCACCGACCCGATCCCGCCCGAAATCGCCGCGCGCGCAATGTCCGCCATCACCGACAGCGCCAGCCGCTTCAGATCCTCGAACCCCAGCTTGCCGCTGACGATTGCGCGCGACAGCGCATTTTCGATCCGCCGCCCCGCCGCATCGGCGCCCGAACCCAGCGACCCCTCCAGCTCACCGCGCAGCGCCGCAATATCGCGCCGGAACGCCCCGGTGTCGGCGCGCACCGCCACCAGCATCTCGTCGATCTCATCCATCGGGAAATTGCTCCATCATCGCCGCCAAGGCCGGACCGTCGAACGTCGCCACAGCGTCTGCTTCGACCCACCCAACCAGCACCGCCCGCACATCGGCGGGTGTCGCCGCCCAGAAATCCTCCGGCCGCCACCCCGCCAAGCGTGCCATCACACCGAGTAGGGAAAGGGCCGCATCACCCATGCAAGTTCGCGTCACATCAATCCTCCCTGTCGCGCAGCGATGGGGAGGTGGCAGCGCAAAGCGCTGACGGAGGGGCCATGGCGCGACGCTGCCGCCCCTCCACCATCCGCTTCGCGGACGGTCCCCCTCCCCACGGCTACGCCGCAGGGAGGATTTCGGCTCAATCACCGCCCCGACAAGATCTGCCCCAGCAGCACCCGCAGCGCCGGGGTCACCGCCGCCAGCCCCTGTGCCACCACCGCCTCACCCACCGCTTCACGCGTCAGCCCCTCGGGACGATCCCGCACAGTATGCCAGAACAACGAAGCCAGCTCGCTCAGCCCCAACCGCCCGTCCGCCGCCCGCTCGACCAGCGCGAACAATGGCCCCAGCTCGCCCTCCGCCGCGACCAGCGCCGCAAAGCTCGGGCGCAGCACAAACACCCGCTCGCCGACCAGCAACTCCGCCTCGCCGCGCAAGGCATTCGCCGCCGCGCTCACAGGCTCACCACCGCGCCGCTCGATTCCAGATTCAGCGTGTAATTGCGCTCGCCATTATAATCGCCCGCATAGTCCAGCCGCGTCACCAGGAACCGCCCGCGCATCCGCTCACCGCTTTCAAAACTCAGCTCATAATCGTCGATCGTCCCTGCCAGCGCGTGTCCGCGCACCCGCACCTCCGCCGCCGACCCGGTGAAGATCCCCGCCGCGCTGACCGACACCGATCGCACCCCGGCGCCCGACAGCAGCGCGCGCCACCCGCCCGAATCCTTGGTCGTGACGTTCACCGCCTCGCCATTCACCGACAATTGCGTGGTGCGCAGCCCGGCGACCGTCTGATAGGTGGGGGGCGCGGCGCCATTGCCGATCTTGAGCAGAAAAGCGCTCCCATTTTCGATTGCCATCGTTTAATCTCCTCATCAGAAAAACATGCGGAACGGGGAGTCGCAGGATGCTGATTACGACATTGCTTTTGGCCGCCATGGCGCCGGCACCGACCGGTGCGGTCGACACGACGCGCGCCGCCTTCACCAAATGCCTGCGCGACGACATGAAAAAGGCGCTCGAGGCCAAGGTGGAAGAGGTCGAATATGAAATGGCGCTCAAGGCGAATTGTTCGACCGAACGCGACGCCTTTCGCAAGGCGGTGATCGCACTCGGCCGCTCGGGTGGCGATTCGGAAAAGGTCGCAACCGAAGACGCCGACATGCAGGTCGAGGACTATCTCGCCAACTTCACCGACAAGTTCAAAGATTACAAAGCCAACAACTCGCTCCCGGGCGAGTAAGAAAATCCTCCCTGTCGCGAAGCCATGGGGAGGTGGCAGCGCGAAGCGCTGACGGAGGGGCTTTGGCGCAACCGTCGCCGTCCCTCCACCGCCGCCTGCGGCGACGGTCCCCCTCCCCATGGCTACGCCACCGGGAGGATCGCACCTTGGCTCGTCATCCCGCCAAACACCGACACCGCACGACAACTTCGTGCCGCCACCCACCCTCGCGAGCAAAGCTGAACCGCGTCCGCACCACCCGCGCGCTCACCACCGACCAGCCGCCCGCCAGTCCGCGCAGCCCCGCGATCACGGCATCGATCCGCCCTGCGGCCACATCATCGACTGCGCTGCCAACCCCAACCAGCGCCAGCGTCAACCGCACCTCGCGCCCCGCGCGGTCCTTCGTTCCCCAATCAGCTCCCTCGGCGACACCAACCGACACATAAGGCGCGCTCACCCGCGACGGCATCCCGTCGAAAACCCCATGCACCAAGGTCGCCAGTGCGGCATCGCCCGCGAGCAGCGCCAGCGCCTTTGCGCGCACCGCCTGCTCGGCGCCGCTCATCGTCCGCCGCCCAGGCTCAGCACCCGCCACGGCTGCCACAGCGCCGCGATCACTGCCGGCGGCGCCGGATCGGCGCCATCGCGCGCATCGTATAAATGCTGCGTCATCCGCACGATCCCCTGCCGGAGCGCCTCAGGGGCGCCGCTGCCATCCTCGGCGATCCCCGCCCGATAGCTCACGCGCACCCGCTCGGCGTCGCCGGGGGCATTGATCGTCAACCGGCCGCTGCCATCCGGCGCAACCGACAGGCGATAGTCGCCGCTGTCCACGACGGTCTCGCCGCTATCCGCCGCCACCAGCCGCACCGTCTCGACCGCCACAACCGGCCGCACCGTCAACCGCACCGCACCGCCGCGCAGCACCAACACCTCGGTTCCCGATCGTCGTACCAGCCACTGGCCGATAAACGCCTCGCAAATACTCGTCGCGGCGCGCAGCAACTGCCCGACCACCGCGTCATCGACCGCCGCGCCCATCCGCAACCACCCGCGCGCTTCGCTCAGGCTCACCGGGGGTTCCCCCGGCACCAGGCTCATCGTCATCGCCTTGTCTCCATCAAGAAAAGTCAGCGCCCGGCCCGCCCGAAAGGGGACAGCGGGACCGGGCGCCCATCGCGCCAGCGCGAAATCAGCTGGCGGCGAATTTCATCAGTTTGATGGCCTGCGAATCGATGATCGCACCGCCGACCCGTTTGGTTGCATAAAAATGCACGAACGGCTTGTTACTGAACGGATCGCGCAGGATACGCGTCTCACCGCGGTCGGCGACGAGATACCCGGCGCTAAAATTGCCGAACGCGACCGACAGGCTGTTCGCCGCCACATCGGGCATGTCCTCGGCCTCGACCACCGGATAGCCCAGCAGCGTCGCCGCCTGCCCCTCGACCAGCCCCGGCTGCCAGATGAACGCGCCGTCGGTGGTCTTGAACTTGCGGATGCGCGCCAGCGTGTCCGAATTCATCACCCAGCTCGCGCCCTGCCGATAGGGTGCCTTCAGCGAGTGCACCAACTCGACCAGCTTGTCCTGCGGGTTCGCCGCCGGAAACGCGCCCGCCGTCCCCGTCGCCAGATATTGCAGCGACCCGAACGCGCGCACGCTGTCGATCTCGTTCGTCGCCGTGTAGGTCAGGAACCCCTTGGGCCGGTTCGTCCCATTGCCGTTCACGAATGCCGTCCCTTCGGCGACCGCAAACTCGCGGCCCAGCTGGTCGGCCAGCCAGTCCTCGACGTTAAACATCGCATCGTCCAGCATCGCCTGGCTCGCCGCCGGATTGGCGTAGAGCTCGCCCGACGGCGGCACGATTTCGGCAAAGCTGCGCGTCGCCGTCTCGGGGCGCGCCGCGGTCTCGCCGACCCAGCCCGCGCCCATCGATCCCGTCGCGATCAGCTTGCGATACCCGCTCGACCCTGTCTGCACGACCGTCGCGATCGACCGGATCGGCGACAACGACTTCAGCGTCGCCGCGATCGACCCGTCGATCTCGCGCGGCACCGCAAAGCCGCCCTCGCCGCCCGACGCCCCCGACAGGCTTTTCATCTCGACGCCCGCATCGATCCCGCGCCGCAGATAGCGTTCGACAAAGGCGTTTATGTAGCTTACAAACCCACTGCTCAGCCCGTCAGATAACGAACGGCGGAAATCAGCCCCGCAACGAAGGCGCCAGCGACAACAGCGGTTAGCAGCCAGTAATTAGCCGCTTCCGCGCGATCTTTCCAGTTTGGTTCGTGGTTCATCCGGTCGGTGTGACAGGCAGGGATTTTGTAGGAAAGGGATTTTCAGGCCCGGTCGGCCCTGATTTTTGCAAGCGCCTCAATCGCCCGCTTTGCGCTGTCGCCACGAACATTCAGGAATATCGCCGATCCGTTGTATGGCATGACTGAGATATGGGCCATGCGCAGCGCCTGTAACTTATGACCTATCGCTTGGACCTCGTCATATGAAGCGCCGATCCTTTTCGCGATCTCTGAGTATCCCCATGACCTACCTATTGAGCAGAGGGCGATAACCTGCCGTTCCAAATTGGAAAGCGAAAGAGCAAAATCCGCCGCTTCTTCATCGGTCATCTCGCGGATCGGATTCACTTCTGCTTTTCGACCGGCTTATGCTTCACCAGCTTCCCAAGGCGTTCGTCGAAGGCCTTGGGATCGTCGTCGGTTTCGAGGTCGCGCGCGGCTTCCTTGAATTTATCAATCTGCCTTTTTTCCGGCTCCGGCACGGCGCTTCGCCTTCTTAATGAACAGGGTGAAGAATTGCTCTAGCTCATCGACGCTATCGACAGTCATGCCGGAGGGGAACACAATTTTGACGACCCCCTCGTCCACGGTAAAGCGGTCCATTTCCTCATCCGCCGCAACGCTGACGTCCGCCAGCGAATTGGGCGAGAAGGGAAGAACCGGTGGCACGAGCGACTTGGCCCCAACGGGGCGCGCTTTCTCTAGCAAAGTAACATCGGACATTTGAACACCAGCCTGTGACGCCTCCACGAACACCCAAGGAGCATCGATAGCGCGCACTCGCGTTTTCTCGAACACGATCTGCCCGCCACTCTCGACGCAAACAAGGTCGCCGACGGCAACGTCTTGGTCGGGAGGGATGACCAATTCTTCCTCTACGCCATCAGCGTCTTGGACGTTATCAGAATCGGTGAGTCCTGCAAAGGCAATAGTAGCGTCATAGACGCGCAAGAAGGTCTCTGCCGCACTCTGCGTGAACTTGGCCTTTAGAACCAATTCGTCGAGACAAACCTCGTCAATCGGCCGCTTTGCACCCCAAGATGACCAATATGAGGCGATGACCTTGGGGGTGAGCGCAAACTTGCGAATATACTCACGCTTCACGCTGTCCTGTTGGGCACGCAAAAAGTTCCGCCCGTCCTCGGTCAGGCTCGACAAACGCGCAGGGCCAGAGCCAGCGTAATCTACCATACCGAAGGATTTGAGGGCCGCGAGCGTTTGCCCTGCTTGGCTGCTCGCTTCCTTCATCTCCCAAGCGAGGCCGACCTTATTTGCCGGAGTCGGGTGACGCCCGAACTTCTCTTCAAACGCCACCAACCGCTCAATGGCAGTTGGTAAGCCTATGAAAGGAAAGGAGGGACTCCGGTCCTTGGGTGCCTTGTCCGTCGCTGCTGGCGCAGTGGCTTGATCGGTCATCGCGAAATGCTCCTATTGATTTACGGGTCTCCTATCAAAAATAGTTTGACAGGGGAAGCCGTAAAACTATGACAGGCGATCTCGGAAGGAGGCGAACGATGATGATCAGGAGGGTTGCTCATGCCGCTCACACGCTCGCGGTGACGGCAGGGGTTAAATGAGAGAGGCCGCAATCCCCGGCTAGGGACGCGGCCTCAAAGTGAGCCAACAAGCAGTGCGATCTACAAACTGGCGGCGATGTTCTTAGCATCGCCGCCATTCTTTTGGAATCCGTTAATTCGAGCCTTCGACGGGGCTTCGCTCGCCAACGTTGCGACGGCTTCGACACCTTCGCTGGTTCCGGCTGCTTCTTAGGCTTCGACGTCAGGCCTCGCGTAAGTCAGGCGCTTGCCGACAATACCGCGGACGGCAGCGACTGCACGGCCCCTGTCATCGATGCCGTTCGCCTGACGGGTGTTATAGCGGAACTCAAATTCAGCCAGATAGCGGTGCAGGTGCTGTTCGCCGCAATGCTGATAGACGCCCTTCATGCCGCGCTTGAAAATCGAGAAAGCGCCTTCGACGGTGTTGGTGTGGATCGTGCGGTCGCTGTAATCGACGTACTGGCGGGCGCCGTGAAGCGTCGTGCCATGCTCGGCGAACTCGCGACCGATCTTTTTGTACATCTTGGCTTCGTCCGTCATCAAACGGGCTTCGCGGGCGATATTGTTGAGAACGATGGGGTGGACCTCGTCGGCGCGGAACTTGTCGAAGGTGAACGAACGCATGGTGCCGGTTTCGCGGTCCACCAGCGCCAGAACGCCGAACTTGTGAGCCGTGCCAGCCTTGGCGCCGCGACGGCCTTCCTTCGTGCCGAAATAGGTTTCATCAACCTCGACAGCGCCACCGCCCGAACCGAACGGGGCAGCAAGATCGCCCGAACGCATGGCTTCGCGGATGCGGTGGGCGAGGAACCAAGCGGTCTTGTACTGGACCTCCAGAATACGGCCAAGCCGGTGGGCGGAAATGCCCTTCTTGCTCGACGCGGTCAGGTGGACGGCCTGTAGCATCTTATGGAGCGGCATACGGGCATGTTCAAAGACAGTGCCGACCTTCACGGTGAACTGCTTGCGGCACTCGCCACACTTCTTGAGGCCGTGACGGAGCGCGCCTTCCGGCGTTTTCAGGGTCGGCTTGCCGCGAACGCCCGACAGGTCATAGACCCGGCCACCGATCACACCGCAATGCGGGCAGACAACGCCGTCAGCCCAAACGATGCTTTCCAGATGCTCGAAAGCCTTGGCTTCGTGGTGAAAGTAGGGGGAAGAAAGAACCGCCATGGTGATATGCTCCGTTGATGAGCATTATCTACCGCAATCGGCTGGGTTTGTAAACTACATAATCGCGACACTTGTGCCATATCAGCGTGACGATGTCAAGAAAAATAACCTATATGGTTATCTCGATTTATTCGGAACGCGGCGCTCTACTCGCCCTCGCTGCCTGCCAGGTCGCGCGCGACCTTGGGATCGCGCAGCAATTTTTCGATATGGCTCGCCTCGTCAAAGCTCTCGTCCGACAGGAATTTCAGCTTCGCGGCATATTTCATCGCAATCCGTTCGGCGACGCTCTTTTGCAGCCAGGCGGTGTTGGTACGCAACGCCTTCAGCACCGCCTCCTCTTCCTTGCCCAGCAGCGACTTCACGAACACCGTCGCATGGCGCAGGTCCGACGACATGCGCACTTCGGTCACGCTCACCGGATGCTTGGTCAGCAAATCGTCGTGCACGTCGCCGCGCGCGAGAATTTCCGACAGGATATGGCGCACCTGTTCGCCGACGCGCAGCGCGCGGACCGTGGGGCCTTTGGTGTCTGCCGCTTTCATGCCGCACCCTTCTCCAATTCATCCAGCTTCGCGACAATCCGCGCGATCGAGCGCATGTTGCGCGCGGTACCCTTATGCTCCAGCCGCCGCTCGATCAGCCGCGCGGTCAATTTGCTCTCGCCCACGCCGTCGCCATAATCGATATAGAGCGCGCGGTCGCCGAGCGCGAGCCGCTCGTTCGGCTTGATCCACTTGTCCGCCGCCAGCGCATCAAATTGCGGCTGCGTCGGCTGCCCGTCGAGGAACATCGTGTGGACAAATTTATCCTCATTGGTTCCCGCAAACGGATTGTCAGCGATCCCCGCCGCCAGTTCGTCACGATCGCGCACCAGCGCCGCGCATTGCATGTCGAGCCGGTCGCTAACCATCAGCGTCAGCTTTTCCTCCAGCCCGCGCGTCGGCCGCGCAGGGTGCGAGAAGATGACATTGCCGCTGGCCACGACCGTCTCGACATCGGCAAACCCCTCGGCTTCGAACGCCGCGCGGAGGTCAGCCATCGTCAGCCGGTTGCCCCCGACATTGATGCTGCCGAATAGGGCCACATAGCGAGCCATGCCGACGCCTCCCGATCCGCGCGCGGCGGACGCCCGTTACAACGTCCGTTCGCGCATTTCGACTTCGAAGACTTCCAGATTGTCGCCCGCCTTGATGTCGTTGGTATCCGACAACACGACACCGCATTCCAGACCGGCGCGCACTTCGGCGACGTCGTCCTTGAAACGGCGCAGCGACGCGATGGTCGTCGCCGACACGATGACATCGTCGCGGGTAAGGCGTGCGTGCAGCCCCTTGCGAATGATGCCTTCGAGCACGAGCAGACCCGCGGCCTTGTCGCGCTTGCCCGCCGGGAACACATCCTTGACTTCGGCACGGCCAACCACAGTTTCGATCCGCTCCGGACCCAGCTCGCCCGCCATTTCCTTCCGGATTTCGTCGGTCAGGTGATAGATGACGTCGTGGTACATGAACCGCACATTTTCGCGCTTCGCGATTTCACGCGCTTTTGGATTCGGACGGACGTTGAAGCCGATGATCGGCGCCTTGGTCGCCGCCGCCAGCGTCACATCGCTTTCGGTGATCGCCCCGGCGCCCGACTGGAGCACGCGGACGCGGATCTCGTCGGTCGACAGCTTGTTCAGCGCATTGACGATCGCTTCGACCGACCCCTGCACATCGCCCTTGATGATGACCGGGAACTGGATGACGTTGGTCTTGTCGGCCAGCGCCTCGAACATGCCTTCCAGGCTGACCGGCGCCTGCACCGTGCGTTTGCGCGTCGCCTGTTCCTGACGATAGGTCGCGACTTCGCGGGCGCGCGCTTCATTCTCGACGACGGTGAGCGTATCGCCCGCCATCGGGACGCCGCCCAGCCCCAGCACTTCGACCGGCATCGACGGGGTCGCCGATTTGATCTGCTTGCCCTGATCGTCGATCAGCGCGCGGACGCGGCCGCTTTCGGCGCCGCAGACAAAGATGTCGCCGACCTTCAAAGTACCACGACGAACGAGGATCGTCGCCACCGGGCCGCGGCCCTTGTCCAGCTTGGCCTCGACCACGGTGCCTTCGGCGGCGCGGTCGGGATTGGCCTTCAGCTCCATGATCTCGGCCTGCACCGCGATCGCTTCGAGCAGCTTGTCGAGGCCGGTCTTTTTCAGCGCCGACACTTCGACATTCTGCACGTCGCCGCCCATTTCCTCGACCACCAGCTCATGTTCGAGCAGGCGTTCGCGGACGCGCTGGGCATTGGCGCCCTCCTTGTCGATCTTGTTGATCGCAACGATGATCGGGACGCCGGCCGCCTTTGCATGGGCAATCGCCTCGATCGACTGCGGCTTGAGCCCGTCGTCGGCCGCCACCACCAGGATGACGATGTCGGTGACATTGGCGCCGCGCTGGCGCATCTCGGTAAAGGCTTCGTGGCCCGGCGTATCGAGGAAGGTGACGAGCGACCCATCGGGGGTCTTCACCTGATAGGCGCCGATATGCTGGGTGATGCCGCCGGCTTCGCCCGCCACGACATTCGCCCCGCGCAGCGCGTCGAGCAGGCTGGTCTTGCCATGATCGACATGGCCCATGATCGTGACCACCGGCGCACGCGGCTTCAGATGCTCGGCGTCGTCGATGTCTTCGTCGTGACGAATGTCGACATCGCCTTCGCTGACACGAATGATCTCATGCCCGAATTCGGTGACGAGCAGTTCGGCGATGTCCTGGTCGATCGTGTCGGTGCTCGCCGACGGGCTGCCCAGCCTGAAGAGCGCCTTGACCAGGTCGCCGGTCTTTTCGGCCATGCGGTTTGCGAGTTCGGCGACCGTGATGCTTTCGGGCACCACGACTTCGCGGACCTGCTTCTCGCGCGGACCCGACGATGCGGTGTGCGAACGCTTTTCCTTTTCGCGGGCGCGCTTCAGCGCCGCGAGGCTGCGGGCGCGCGCGCCTTCATCTTCGTTGAGCGCGCGCGTGACGGTCAATTTGCCCGACTGGCGGCGGCTATCACCGCCGCGGCTGACCTTGGGATCAGGGCGCTTGGGTTCGGGACGCTTGGGCGCCTCGACCGGGGTGAAGCGGCGCGGTGCCGGAGCGGCGCTGGGGGCCGCGCGCGGGGCGGCGGCTTCAGCCTTCGGCGCTTCGGCGGCGGGCGCTTCAGCGACCGCCTCGGTGGCAACCGGCGTCGGGGCGGGCGCGGGCTCGGCGGGCTTGGCCGAAGTCTGTTCGGCGCGCTGCTTCTCTTCTTCGGCGGCGCGGGCGCGCGCAGCCTCTTCGCGGCGGCGATTGTCCTCGAGCGACGACATGCGCGCTTCTTCGGCCTCGCGCAGCAACTGCACCTGGCGTTCCTGACGCGACATCAGGCTGTCATTCTCGCTCGCGCGCGGCGCGGCGGGTTTCGGCGCGGGCGGCGGCGCAGCAACCGGCGCGGGTGCCGGAGCGACCGCGACCTCTTCGACCACCGGTTCGGGCGCGGGATCGCCGGGACGACCGAGCACGCGGCGACGCTTCACCTCGACCACCACCGTATTGCGGCGGCCGTGGCTGAATTGCTGCTGCACCTGTCCGGCCTCGACCGTCCGCTTCAGCCCCAGGGGCTTGCGGGTAAGGGTCGGTTTGTCCTGTTCGTCACTCATCGAAACTCATCATTCCTTCAAAACGCGTCCGAAGCGGCGGAGCCTGTCGGCGTCGCCCCAATTTTGTCCTCGCCAGCAAGCGGCGCGGCATGCGGGTCGGAATCGCGGTTGGCCGCGTCCCTACTCCATCCTGTGAAAAACTGCCAGCGGCTCAAATGCGCCAGCACTCGCGCCGCGGCCCGGGCGTCGATCAACGCCAGATGCACCGCATTTTCGCGGCCCAATGCCATAGATAGGGCGTTTCGGTCCACCGGCAAGACCAGTCCCTCTTGCCCCGACCCTTCGGTGTCCTGACCGACGCGCCACGCCTGCGCCAGTTTCTTGCGCCCGTCCTCGCCCGCATCATTGGCATGGAGGAGCAGGCGCACCTGCCCCTTGCGCGCCGCGGTCTCGATCTTTTCATTGCCGCTGAGCAAGGTGCCCGATCGCGATTCCAGTCCCAGCCGATCGAGCGTCGCGCGCGCCAGCTGCGCCTCGATCCGCGCACCCAGATCGTCAGGGATGGTGAAATTGCTGTCCTGCAATGCCCGCGCGAGCCCGCCTTTCAGCTTGCCCTTCGCCTGCGCCGCCTCAAGCGTGGCGCGATCGACCCCGATCCACGCCCCGCGCCCCGGCGCCTTGCCCAGCACGTCGGGCGCAATATCGCCGTCGGGGCTGAGCGCCAAGCGCACAAGCCTTTCGGCCGGCGAAACCTCGCCGGTGATGACGCAGCGCCGTTCAGGCACATGCTGGCCGCGCCGACCAGCGCGGTCTGGTTCGCTCAGCTGATCATTGTGCGGGGTCCGCATCAGCGGCCTCCCCGGCTTGCGGTGCGGTTTCCGCCGGTTCGCTCGACTCTTCGTCGTCGAACCAGTGGGCGCGCGCCGCCATGATGATCTCGTTGCCCTGCTCTTCGCTCAGGCCATATTCGCCCAGCACGCCGCCCTTGTCCTCGGCGCGCTCGCTGCGCGGCGGGCCGCGGCGGTTGTCGGTGCGCTTCTTGGCAATAAGCTCGTCGGTGGCGAGGTCGGCCAGGTCGTCGAGCGTCTTGATGCCCGCCTTGCCCAGCACAACCAGCATCGCTTCGGTCAGATGCGGGATCGCGGCCAGATCGTCCTCGACGCCCAGCTCGCGGCGTTCGGCGCGCGATGCTTCTTCGCGGCGCTCCAGCCCTTCGAGCGCGCGGCTCTGCAGTTCCTGCGCCAGTTCCTCGTCGAACCCTTCGATCCCGGCGAGTTCCTCGATGCCGACATAAGCGACTTCTTCGAGTTCGGTGAACCCTTCGGCAACCAGCAGCTGCGCGAGCGTTTCGTCGACGTCCAGTTCTTCCTGGAACATCGTCGAGCGTTCGACGAATTCGCGCTGGCGCTTTTCGCTCGCGTCGGCCTCGGTCATGATGTCGATCTGGCTGCCGGTCAGCTGGCTGGCGAGACGGACATTCTGGCCGCGGCGACCGATGGCCAGCGACAGCTGGTCGTCGGGAACGACGACTTCGATGCGGCTGTCATCTTCGTCGATGACGACGCGCTGGACCGTTGCCGGCTGGAGTGCGTTGACGACAAAGGTCGCGGTATCTTCGGACCAGGGAATGATGTCGATCTTTTCGCCCTGCATTTCCTGGACGACCGCCTGAACGCGGCTGCCCTTCATGCCGACGCACGCGCCGACGGGGTCGATGCTGCTGTCATAGCTGATGACGCCGATCTTGGCGCGCGAACCCGGGTCGCGGGCGGCGGCCTTGATCTCGATGATGCCGTCGTAGATTTCGGGCACTTCCTGCGCGAACAGCTTTTTCATGAAGTCGGGGTGCGCGCGGCTCAGGAAAATCTGCGGCCCGCGCGTTTCGCTGCGCACCGACAGGATCAGTGCGCGGACGCGGTCGCCGACGCGCATCAGTTCGCGCGGGATTTGCTGGTCGCGGCGGATCACGCCTTCGGCGCGGCCCAGGTTGACGACAATGTGGCCGAATTCGACCGACTTGACGACACCGGTGATCAGCTCGCCCGCGCGATCCTTGAATTCTTCAAACTGGCGCGCCCGGTCGGCTTCGCGGACCTTCTGGAAAATGACCTGCTTCGCCGATTGGGCGTCGATGCGACCCAGATCCACGGCGGGCAGCGGGTCGACGATGAAGTCGCCGAGCTGGGCGTCCTTCTGCAATTTCTGACCAGCCGCCAGATCGACCTGCTTGAAATAATCCTCGACCGTCTCGACGACTTCGACGACGCGCCACAGGCGCAGGTCGCCGGTCTGGACGTCCAGCTTGGCGCGGATGTCATTCTCGGCGCCATAACGGGCGCGGGCGGCACGCTGGATCGCTTCTTCGATCGCCTCGATGACGATCGTCTTGTCGATCATCTTCTCGCTGGCGACGCTGTTGGCAATCGCCAGCAGTTCGGCGCGGTTGGCGGAAATGGCAGTGGCCATCAGTCCTGTCCTTCTTCTTCCAGTTCGTCGGCGCCTTCGGCTGAAAGCGGGACGGTTGCAGCAATGAGTTTGTCGGTGAGCACCAGCTTGGCCGTGTCGATCGCCTCGAACGGCAGCTTATGCTCGACCTCTTCCTTATCCAAAATCGTGACGACATCGCCGTCGATCCCGACCAGCAGGCCGTTAAAGCGCTGGCGGCCGTTCAGCTTTTCCTTCAGCGCGACCTTCGCCTCATGCCCCGCCCAGTCGGCGAAGTCGGTCGGGCGGGTCAGCGGCCGGTCGATCCCGGGCGACGATACTTCCAGCCGGTACGCCTGCTCGATCGGATCCTTGCCCGCTTCCTCCAGCGCGTCGAGCTGCACCGAAATGCGGCGCGACAGGTCGGCGCAATCGTCGATCGTCAGCTGGCGCGTTTCGGGGCGTTCGGCCATAACTTGCAGCGTCGGATCGCTCTCACCGCCAAAAAAAGCGACGCGCACGAGCGACAAGCCCATCGCCTCGGCTTCGGGCGCGATGATCGCGGTCAGGACGTCAAGATTGGCCAAGTCAGTCTTTCAAATCGGATGACCGGCAAGCAAGAGGGTATAGCCGCCGCGGCCCGCGGCCCCGACGTCCCAACTGGCTAACCATGTCAAGAAGTGCGCTGCATATAGGCCGCGGCGGGTGAGTCGGCAAGGGGGAATGAGAGGCGTGTCCCGCGCCCGCCCTACGCGGAGCGCCGCGCTCGACGCCGGATGAATAAGGCCACCAATATGCCGAACAGGCTGATCAGGAACGCGGTCGATTTGATCGGCTGCGCTGCCGCGGCAATTTCGGCCAATCCGTCATCGCCCGCAAACCTTAGCGCCTGAATGAACTGACAGATCGTCTCGATATAATCGCCGACCCCCACGACGATCGCGGCAATCATGATCATCCAGCCCAGCCGGTGCAGCGTCGGCTTGTCCGCGGCGCGGAACATCCGCCCGCCGCAATAGGCGCCAAAGGAATAGACCGCGATGTAGATCAGGTCCAACGCGATCGCCCACCGCGCGATGTCCATCACCCCCGCCGCCTGCCACGCCGCCTGAATGGCATCGACGCGCATCGCGCTCCCGGCCGATTGATGATCGCGAATCCCCCACGGCGAGACGTCGCTGACAAACCAGGGGTTCATCGCGATCATGATGGCCAGGATCAGCAATCCCCCCAGCCAGAAGCGCCAGAAATTTCGCTCGAGCCGGTGTCCCTCTTTCATGTTGCGTCCCCCCAATAATGCCATGCGGCCCCGCAAACCGCAGACGTTCGCTTTTCGAGCACAACCGTCGCTATCATGGCGCGCACCGGCCCCTTTGAAAAGCAACCGGTACAAACACATCGCGACGCGCACCGTCTCGACGACCTCCCGCCCGGACCCCTTTTTCAGGACCGAATTTCACTGCGCAGCGAGAGCGCATTTCGGCGAAGCATGATGTTTTGGGGCAACCGGGATTCGACGACCTGCGCAAAAACTTGACTTTTCGCCAAATTTGTCGCAATCCAGCATCGCTAACGTCGCCTGCGACGGAAATTTGATGCCTACGGCTGATACTTCCCTTCACGCGCTACCAGCTCCTCCGGTGCTTTTGCCGGTTGATTATCTGTTTTCGTGAAAGGAAACATCCCATGCCCATCGGCACCGTAAAATTCTTCAACAGCGACAAAGGCTATGGTTTCATTGCCAATGAAGATGGTTCGGGCGACAGCTTCGTCCACATCACTGCCGTCGAGCGCGCCGGCATGTCGACGCTGAACAAGGAACAGCGCGTTTCTTACGAGCTGGAAACCGACCAGCGCGGCAAGACGTCGGCTGTTAATCTTCAGCCTGCATGAATGATCTCCGGCCCGGCGTCCCTGGGGCGCCGGGCCGGACCATTCGCCGTTCGCTCGGCACCAAGCTCGCTCCTGCCCCAAAGGATGATCCAATGGATATGAACGAGCTTTTCTACCATCACCAGATGGCGCTGATGGCGCTCAGCCAGCCGCGCGGTCGCGGCGCCAGCGCCCGCCATGCCAGCTTCGATCTGCCCGGCCATTATGCCCAGCGCATCGATGCCTATCGCGCCAAGCGCGGCATGCGCCAATATTTCACCGGCCCCCCGCATTCCGAGACGCCGAAGATCGGCTAGTCGATTCGTTCGACCACGATATGCGGCCAGCGCGCCGCCAGCCGCTCGGCCCAGCGCTCATAGGGCCACGGAATCACTTCCTGATCGAACCAGAACAGCCGCTCTCCGGCGCAGTCGTAGAGATGCACTTCGTCATCGCTATCCTCCTGTCGCACGATGCGCAATTTGCTGATCTGCGTGGGATGGATGCGCCCTTCGTCGCCGCCGCTGCTCCCGATCCGCCCCTTCCACCACACCAGCTCGCCCGTCGCCGGATCGATGAAGCTGCCGCGGTTCGGATTGGCAAACATGTTGAGCCCCGCGCCCAGCGCGACCAGCGCCCCGAACCCCTGCGCCAGTGGAACCAGCCAAGGCGCGCATTCGCGGCCGTCCTCGCTGCAATTGTCGGCCGGGTCGATGGTCGAACCGCCCCACAGAAACACCAGCCCAAAGGCCAGCAACAGCCACATGCGCCAATCGGTGCGCGCGCTGCGCCGATAGGATGGGATGCCCGCGTCGGTCATGGCGCCGCTTTACCCGAACGGCGTCAACAGGTCGCTAACGGCCGCCGGTGGGCCTCGCCGGGTCTGGCTGGACGTCCCGCCGCGGCACATCCCGCACGCGCTGCAACATTTTATTGGCGTTTGCGCGTATAAGGCAGATTGGCACCCCGTTCGCGCGAATCGGCGCGGGCGCGGCGATGGAATTTGATGCGTACATGAAGCCCGAACTCAACCTGACCGCCCGTTCGACGTGGCGCGACCCGGCGCCGGAAAAACCGGCCGGGCCGGGGCGCGCCTTTTGGGCGGCGATCGTGGCGGTGATGGCGGTCGCGTGTCTGGCGTTCCTGCTGTCGAGTGGGCAGTTGCGCCCGCCCGCGGTTTTCGGCCCGTACAGCGTCTCGGTACCGCTCGATTTCCGCGCTTATGACCCCGCGCGCTGGGCGATCATGAATGCCGAGGATTATGAGGACGCGCTGAAAATCGACCCGACGCTGCCCGATCCGGCCAGCGTCGGTTTCGGCGACGCCGCAGCACTGCCCCCCACCGATCCCGCGCTGCTCCGCGACGAAGCGTTCGTCGGCCCGCCCGCCAAACCCTATGTCTTTCGCGGCGTCACCGCGCTCGACCGCGAGCGTGCGCATTATTGCCTGACCGCCGCGATCTATTACGAGGCCGCGTCGGAAACCGACGACGGCATGCGCGGCGTGGCCCAGACCGTCATCAACCGCGTCCGCCACCCCAGCTTCCCCAACACCGTGTGCGGCGTCGTCTTTCAGGGATCACAGCGCGCCGGCGTGTGCCAGTTCACCTTCAGCTGCGACGGCGCGATGGCGCGCGCACCCAGCAAACCCAACTGGCTGCGCGCCAGCCGCGTCGCCTCGGCGGCGCTCGGCGGGTTCGTTTTTCCCAAGGTCGGTCTTGCCACCCATTATCACACGCAGGCGATCTGGCCGCGCTGGGGCAAAAGCCTGGTGATGACCAACATCGTCGGCGCGCATATCTTCCACCGCTGGCGCGGCCGCTGGGGCATGCCCGACGCGTTTCGCGCACCTTACCTCGGCCGAGAGCCGGTTCCCGGCCCCTATCTGCCGCTCGCGCAGCAGCTGGCGATCCTCAAGGGTCAGGGTCTGCCGCCCGGTGCCGGTCCGGCCCCGATGCTCGGTGGCCCGGGTGTACCGCTGCCCGATGTCGCCGCCGCGCCGCTCCCTGGCACGATGGCTCCGACCACTCCCGTCATGTCATCGCCCGTCGCCGCCCCAATCCCGGCGCCGACCTACGCCGATCCCCGGCTCAACCAGTCGGGGCAAGTCCGCGAAGAATTCCGCGGCAGCGGAGAGTGGAAACGCTGACGCAATCGGTCTAGCCTGCCTGCCACACGACAGGGAGGTTGCTATGGGACATGTCAAAGGCATCGGCGGGCTGTTTTTCCGGGCACGCGACCCCGACGCGCTCAACACTTGGTACAAGGAACGGCTGGGGATCGGCGCCGGCTGCAACGCCGACGACACCGGGCCGATCAACGAATGGGTGTGGAATGTAACCGCGGGTCCGGTGGTCTTTGCGCCGTTCAAGGCCGACACCGACTATTTCGCCGCTGACCGCCAGTTCATGATCAACCTCCGCGTCGACGACCTCGACGCCGTGCTCGCGCCGTTTCACGAAGCGGGCGACGCGGTGATCACCAAGGATGAGTGGAACGATCCGGCGGTCGGCCGCTTTGCGCGCGTGCATGATCCCGAGGGGAACCCGATCGAGCTGTGGGAACCGCCGAAAAATTGAGGTCGTCACCCCGGCGAAGGCCGGGGTCTCGACGGTGCATTGATACGCGACGGTGAGATCCCGGCCTTCGCCGGGATGACGAATAGAATTACCGCCCCTGGCTGCGCCAGCGTTTGACCACCCGCTCCAGGATCTCTGCCTCGCCGCCGGTTTCTTTCCACAGCTTCGAAAACAGCGGATCGCTCGACGCGGGCCGCTTGTCTTCCTCCAGCGTGTCGAGATAAACGCGGATCGGGATCGAGACGCCTTCACCGCAGACGATGCATTCGCGGTTGCGTAGCGCCGGGATTGAATCGATGAAACCGCGCGCGCCTTCAGGCATTGCCGCCTTCACGAAATGCTGGTCGCGTTCGTTGTTGAGGCGCATCGAGATGATCGTGCCGCACTGTGACAGCACGCCTTCGGCCAGATCGGACGGGCGCTGGGTGATCAGGCCCAACGACACGCCATATTTACGGCCTTCCTTGGCGATACGCTCGAGGATCTTGCGCACCGCCTGACCCTGGCCGGTGTCCTTCGACGGGATGTAACGATGCGCTTCCTCGCAGACGAGCAGGATCGGGCGCTGCGGTTCGCCGCGCGACCAGATCGCATAGTCGAAGGTCAGCCGCGACAGCACCGCGACGACGACGCCAGTGATGTCCGAAGGTACCCCCGACACGTCGATGATCGAAATCGGGCGCCCGTCGGATGGCAGGCGGAAAATCTTGCCGAGAAAATTCGCCATCGTATCGGCGACCAACATGCCCGAGAACATGAAATTATAGCGCGGGTCGGCGCGCATTTCCTCGATCTTGCCCTTGATCCGCATGAACGGCGCGCTCGACGTCGCCTTGTCGAGCTTGCCCATCTCGTTCGTCAAGATGCTCAGCAGATCGGACAACAGATAGGGGATCGGCGAATCGACCGTAATCTTGGTCATCCCTTCGGCCAGCCGGTTCTTCGTGCGCGCCTGCAACAGACAGCGCGACAGCACGTCGCAGTCGGCCTGGCGGTCACGGCCTTCGGCAGTGACGAACACTTCGCAATGTTCCTCAAAGTTCATCAGCCAATAGGGCATGGCAAGGTTGTCGACGTCGAACAGCGCCCCGATACCCTTGAACGCCGCCGAATATTCGCCGTGCGGATCGATCATCACGATATGGCCCTGCGGCGCCAGTTCGCAAATCTTGTGGAGGATCAGCGCCGCGCTCGTTGACTTGCCGGTACCGGTCGAGCCGAGCAGCGCGAAATGCTTGCCCAGCATCGCATCGACATACAGCGAGCCGCGAATATCCTTGGTCGGATAGACGGTGCCGATTTCGACATGCGCGCGTTCGTCGGCGGCATAAATCTGTTTGAGGTCGGCGCTGGTCGCCGCGAACACCTGACTGCCCGGGATCGGATAGCGGGTGACGCCACGGCGGAAATTCGAAATACGGCCGGTGATCTTTTCCTCTTCGCCTTCGCCCAGGAAATCGATCGTCGCCACAATCAGCCCTTCGCCGCGAGCGTGCAATTGCTGGTCGCGAATGCTGGCGATCAGCCAGATATTGCCGACGCGGACCTTCACCTGCGCGCCGACCTGCCCAGCCATGGCAATCGCGGCATCGCTCGACGACGCAAGCTTGCCGATTGTCACCGCATCGAGCAGGATACGCGAGGCCGAACCCGAAATGTCGGTGACCTCGCCGATCATCAGATCGTCGCGATGATGGTTGATCACCGGCGCCACCGAAGCCGCAGCGCCGCCGCCGCCGCCAGCGAGCCGGACATGCTGTGCCGCGGTCGAATCACCGGCGGGAAATCCGCCACCCTGCATATCCATCAAAACGCCCCGCCTAAAATGGTCCCGGACTTCGGTATCGCAGACGAGAGTAAATATAGGTTAAAGGTCGCTCAACGACGGCGGAAAATCGCCGATGCGGCATAGCCGAGCAGCAGCGACAGGATCACCGCGGTCAGGCCGTACAGAAAGCCGTGGCGCTGCGCCGCCAGCGCGACAAAGCGCTCGAACCCGGCTTTGCGGATCTGGACGTCGCGCGACGCAACCGCAATCACGCGGCCGCGGCTGATCAGAAAGGTTTCGGCGCGATAGGTGCCGACCGGCACCCGCGCGGGGACCGGAATGCGGGCGCGATACAGCACACCCTCGGTAATCTCGACCGCCGCCGGATTTTCATAGAACAGGCCCAGACGGCGATAGAGATCGGTCAGGCCGGCCTCGAACCGTTCGAGTTTGCTCGCTTCGGAAAACTCGGTCGGCGACATCGACAGGTTGGCGAGCCCCAGTTCAAAAATCGCCGCGGTGCGCTCGTCGACCAGCTTGTCGATCGGGCGCGACGATCCGATCGCGTAAAAACCCGGCGAGGTGCGCAAACGGATGCTGCTGGCATTGACCCAGATCCCGGCGACGCGCCGCTTTTCGCGCAGCACAATCGGCCGCATCGGTCCCTTCAGCACAACGACGATGTCGGCGCGGTCGTCGGGCAGCCGCTGGCCGGGATAGAGGATGGCGCCGAACAGCAACAACTCCTCGCCGGTAAAGCTGTACTGGATGTCGATCGCGCGGCTCGACACGTCGGGAACCAGCCGCGGGTCGGCGGCCTGCGCCGCACCGACCGGCAGCAGCAGCGCCACCAGCCAAAGAATCAAGGCCGACCTAAGCGTCATTGCACCGAGTAAATTTCGTCGGGGCGGATGAACAGGCCGACCGCCATTTGCAGCGCGACCAGCAACACGATCACCGCCAGCGCCAGCCGCAGATATTCGGGCCGCACCTTTTGCGCAAAGCGCGCTCCGAACTGCGCGCCGACGACACTGCCGAGCAGCAACAGCCCCGCGAGCACGATGTCGACCGCGCCGGTGGTCAGCGCGTGGACCATCGTCGTCGCGATCGTCACGAACAGGATCTGAAACAGCGAGGTGCCGACGACGACCTGCGTCCCCATGCCCAGCAGGTACAGCATCGCGGGGACCATGATGAAACCGCCGCCGACCCCGAGCAGCATCGTCAGCACCCCGCCGATCATCCCGAGCAGCAGTGGCGCGAGCGGCGAAATATACAGGCCCGAACGATAGAAACGCCAGCGCAGCGGCAAATTGGCGACCATCGGATGATGGCGCCGTTTGCGCGCTGGCGCCGGAAGTCCCGCTTGCGAGGCGCGAAAGCTGCCCCATGCTTCGCGCCCCATGAACGTCCCGACGGTGCCGAGCAACGCCACATACAGGATCGAAATCACCGTATCGATCTGCCCCCACGCGGTCAGCAGTTCGAACAATCCGGCGCCGATCAGCGATCCGAGCAAGCCGCCCGCGACCAGCACCGCGCCCATGCGCAGATCAACCCCGTCGCGATCGAGATGCGCCATCACCCCCGACACGCTCGCCCCGGTGACCTGTGTCGCCGCCGATGCCGCCGCGACGGTCGGCGGGATGCCGTAAAAGATCAGCAGCGGCGTGGTCAGGAACCCGCCGCCGACCCCGAACATGCCCGACAAAAACCCGACGCCTCCGCCCAGCAGGACGATGACCAGGGCATTGACCGACAGATTGGCGACAGGAAGGTAAAGGTCCATGGGCCTCGAAACATGCGTCTGCGGCGTAAAACTGCGCCGAGTCCCATGACCCTAGAGCATTTTTTCAGTGCGGGGAATCGGCTGGACCGCTATTTTTGCGGCGGCTTAAAAGTCGCTCGCGAGCGTCAGCGCGAGCCCGCTGGCGGGGCGCGCCTCGCCCGCGACGCGCTGACGCCAGTCGAGCGCGATCCGACTGCCTTCGCCGATATCGGGAAGCCGCAGCGTCAGGCGGGGTCCGACATCGACGCGCGCCGCACCCGGCTGCACCGCTCCCGCGGCCAGCGCACCGAGGCGCAGCGGCGATGTCTCGTCGGGCCCAAGCCGATGGTCGATCACGATCGCGCCATCGGCGAACCCATCGCGCCGCCGCGCCCCGACGACGCCCGCCTGCCCATAGGCTTCGAGGCGGAACCCGTGCGGCAGCGCGACGTCGCCGACACCCCCGCTGACCATCGCGGCCAGCGCCGTGCGCCCCTCTCTCCCCGCGGCAACCCGCTGCTCGACCGCGACATCGACCGGCCAGTGCGCAACCGGTGCAAAAGCCAGCCCAAAGGCCAGTTCGCGTTGTGCGGGACGCCGCACCGCGATCGTTGCGCGGCCATAGGCGCGCGCGCGACCGGTATCGCCAAAGCCATAGGCGACCCGCAATCCGGCCTGACTGCCGCCAAGCTGGCTCGCTGCCGCGATGCCGCCCGGCGCGACCACTGCTCCGTCGCGCAGATAAAGCCAGCCGCCGAGCGACCAGCCAGCCATCTGCCGCCGCATCCAGAATGGCTTGCCCTGCCCCGGCGCAGCCCGCGTCGTCGCGGCGAGCGGAAACCAGTCGGTCATGGTGCGCGGCATGGCCGATCGCGCAGCGCCGCCAGGCGGCTGCGGCAACAGCCGCGCGATCAACGCCGCACGCAGGCTGTGCCGATCGCCGCCCCCGCCGCCGCCCGAAACATTGCCCGTATCGGGCGCCAACGGGGCGCCTCCCGTCACGATCAACTCCGATGCGATGACCCATCTCGGCGGCTGCGACGGACGCCATTGCGCAGCCCTCTTGCTACCAATCGGCATGGCGGCGTGTGCGCTGCCCCCGCGCGCCGAACCCGCCGCCGAGAAGGGCGATGGCACCGACCAAGGCGGTGGTGGTCCCGCGTCAAGCGGCGGCGAGGGAACCTCCGGGTTCCAATGCGCCGCAACGCGCAGCACGGTCCACCCGCCAACGCACAGCAGCAGGAAGCGCAGCGGCCGGGCGTCGTGTCCGATCGCAAGCCGCCGCACGCTCACCCGGCCGCCACCCGCGCCGGGACGACGTCGGCCGACATGTCGCTTTCACGATGCTCGGTCTTGTCCCAAACGACGTCGCCCGAGCGCAGCATCCGCCAGTAAATCACCAGCGCGCGGCGCGCGGCGAGCATTGCCATGATGTTGGCGACAAAGGCACGCGGCACCGCCCACGCGGCCTCGCGCCAGCCATAGCAGCGTCCCGCAAACTGGCTGCGCATGCCGAGCCGCCAGACGAGCATCACGGCGTTCAGCGCCAGCAGCAGCCGCATTCCCTCGCTGGCGACCACTTTATCCCATCCGAACAGCGCCTGCCCCGCCCAACCGAACGCCGTCAACAGCAGCGCCGCATAGGCGGCCAGCAGGATCAGCGCCGCAAGCGGCGCCCGGCGGTCGCGCCACAGCATCCAGCGCGCCAGCCAGACGCGGCCCGACTGCGCCGCCACAACGCCGCGCCGCGAGCCCGGCCAGCCCAGATGATCCCATCCTGCCAGTGCAATGCCGGCGATCCAGCGCGCCTTTTGCCGCACCGCTGCGTCGGCGCGATCGGGAAAAGCGCCGCGCGATACCACCCGATCACCCCGCGCCGCGATCTCATCGACAAACCGCGCGCGCAGTCCATAGGCGCCGATCACCATCCCCAGCTCATAATCTTCGGTCAGGCTGTTGCAGCGAAACGGATCGCCGCCGCGCTCGATCGCCAGCAACGCGAGGGTGTGGCGCGTCAACGCGCAGCCAACCCCCGCCGATGGCAAGGGCATGCCCAGCCGCGACCGGACCACCATCTCCTTGCCATGCGCCTCGGCAAATTCGTCGCCATAGTGACCGCCAATCCACCGCGCGCCGCGCGCGATGATCGGGACCACCGGGATCTGCACCATCGCAGCGTCAGTCAAATGGCGTCGATACAGCGCTATCTCGCCGGGATGGACATGATCCTCGGCATCGTGGAGGACAATCGCGGCAAAGCGTATCCCCTCGGCGCGCTCATCCTCGCCCAGCGCCGCCCACATACGGTTGAGGTTATCGCCCTTGGTCGTCGGCCCGTCGCGCTCATTGACCACCAGCCGCAACCGGCGATCACTGGCGACCAGCGGCGAGATGGCAAACAGCGTCGCAGCGTCATTGGGGTAGCAGCCGACATAGATGCGAACATCTTCGCCTGCCCACGCCGCCAGCGACCGGCGCAACATTGCGGCCAGGATGCGATGCTCGTCCCACGCGGGAATAAAAACGGCAATGGTACCGGCCAGCTGCGATTTGCCCGTCGCGCCCAAGTGACGCTCGCCGCGCGTTCCCAACCACATTGCATCGAAGAACAGGTCGTCGAGGCCGATCAGCAAGATGCCAACCGATGCGAACAGCATCAGTTCGTGGCCGGCCCCCAGCACCAGCCCTTCCAGCCATGCGGTCGATAGCGCCACCCACCAGCCTCGTGCCACCGTGGCGTCACGCCACCCACGCCGATATTGCTAATGCGCGAGGTGAATTTGTAAAGCGGAGCACATGGAGCTAGGACACCGCCAATCCCCCATGGCCTGTGAGACATAATCGACCCATGAATGGCAGTTTTCCGCCTCGTTCGGCGCTCCGCGACTTTCTCGAAAGCGAGAGCGCCGGGGGGATGCTGCTCATTTTCTCCGCCATTATGGCGATGATTGTCGCCAATTCGTCGCTCGGCACCGTCTATCACGATGCGATCCATGCGGTGACCGGTCCGGTGCTGACCGACAAGCTTGGCCCGATGACCGTCCATCTGTGGATCAACGACGGGTTGATGGCGATCTTTTTCCTGCTCGTCGGGCTCGAAATCAAGCGCGAGTTCGTCGACGGGCGGCTGGCGAGTTGGGACCGGCGGCGCCTGCCCTTCATCGCCGCTGCGGCGGGGATGGCGGTTCCCGCCGCGCTCTATCTGGTCTTCGCCGGATCGACGCCGGGACTGGCGCAGGGCTGGGCGATCCCGGCCGCGACCGACATCGCCTTTGCGATGGGGGTGCTCGCGCTGCTCGGAAAGCGCGCGCCGACGTCGCTCAAACTCTTCCTCGTCACCGTTGCCATCGTCGATGACATGGGCGCCGTCGCGATTATCGCGCTTTTCTACACCGCCGAGATCAACCTGACCGCACTCGGAGCCGCCGCCGCGATTCTCGCCGCGATGTTCGTCATGAACCGGCAAGGGGTGAAAAGCCTGCCGCTCTACCTGCTCGCCTTCGCCTTGCTCTGGTATGCAATGCTGCTTTCGGGCGTCCACGCCACCATCGCCGGGGTGCTCGCCGCGATGGCGATCCCCTTAGAGCGCACCCCCGGCGCCCCCGACAGCCAGACCTCGCCGCTCCACCGGCTCGAACATGGTCTGCATCCGTGGGTCGCCTTTGCGATCGTGCCGCTGTTCGGTTTCGCCAACGCCGGGGTCGATGTCGGTGGGCTGACCGCCGAACAGATTTTCGCACCGCTGCCGCTCGGCATCGCGGCGGGGCTGTTCCTCGGCAAGCAGATCGGCATTTTCGGCAGCGTCTGGCTCGCGGTCAAATTCGGCATCGCGGGCAAGCTGCGCGGCGCGACTTGGCTGCAAATCTACGGCGTCGCGATGCTGTGCGGGATCGGCTTCACGATGAGCCTGTTCATCGGCGGTCTCGCCTTTCCCGGCGACGCGCTGTTGATCGAAGAGGCAAAGATCGGCATCCTGATGGGATCGCTCGCCGCGGCGCTGGTCGGTTTCGCCGTCCTTCGCTTCGCGCCGCTGCACCGGGAGCATGACGCCGTCGAGCGCGAAACCGATGCCGAGATCGCTGCCGACGGCGATGTCGAAGACACCTCCGAAGATCAGGAGCCCGTAACCGCGTGATGCCCAAGTCGATCCTTCTGCCGCTGGTCGCCGCCGCCGTCCTGTCGGGCTGCGCGACCGCTCCCGCCGCGCGTCCGTCCGGCACGGCCGATGTCGCCGCGATCGACGTCCGGCGCGCCCCCGCCTCGGCGCAGGCTCTGAACGATATTGCCGCAACATACCTCCGGCTGACGCTCGAGATCGGCACCCATGAGGACGGCTATATCGACGCCTATTACGGCCCGTCCGAGCTCAAGGTGGCGGCCGAGGCCGCACCACGCGACAAGCCGACCTTGCTCGCCGCCACCAGCGAGCTGACAGTCAAGCTCAACGCGACGGCACGCCGCCTGTCCGACCCGCTCGACCGCCGCCGCGCCGCCTTCCTGCGCGCCCAGCTGCGCGCCGCCGAAACGCGGCTGATGATGATGGAGGGCACGCGCTTCGCCTTCGCCGACGAGGCCGAGCGGCTGTTCGGCGTCCGCCCGCAGCTCAAGCCCCTCGCCAGCTACGACCAGCATCTCGCCGCGGTCGAGGCGCTCGTCCCCGGCGACGGCCCGCTGGCAACGCGGGTCGAGGCCTATCTCGATCGCTTCACCATCCCCAAGGACCGATTGCAAAAGGTCTTCGACGTCGCGATCGCGCGCTGCCGCGGGCGCAGCCTCGCGCACATCCCGATGCCCGAGGGCGAGAGCTTCCGGCTCGAGTTCGTCGCCGGCAAAAGCTGGAGCGGCTATAACTACTACCAGGGCGCCTACCACAGCCTGATCCAGGTCAATACCGACCTGCCGATCCGTCTGTCGCGCGCGCTCGATCTGGGCTGCCACGAGGGCTATCCGGGGCATCATCTGCTCAACATGAAGCTCGAGGAGAAGCTGGTCAAAGAGCGCGGCTGGGCCGAATTCAGCGTCTATCCGCTCTACAGCCCGCAAAGCCTGATCGCCGAAGGAACGGCGAACTACGGCATCGACCTCGCCTTTCCCGAAGCCAGCAAGGCAGAGACCGAGCGCGATGTGCTGATGCCGCTCGCCGAAATCGCGGTGCCGTCGGACGACCGCTATTGGCAACTGCTCAAGGCGATCAACGCGTTGGGCGGCGCGCGGCTGACGATCGCGCAGCAATATCTCGACGGCGTCATCGACCGTCCCACTGCGGTCGCCCTGACCCAGAAATATATGCTCGTCTCGCCCAAGCGTGCCGAACAGTCGGTCAGCTTCACCGACCAATATCGCAGCTATGTGATCAACTACGGCCTCGGCGAAGCGATGGTCCGCGCTCATGTCGAACGCGGCAAACCGAGCCGCGACGAGATGTGGCGCCGGATGGCGAAGCTGGTCAGCGAACCGACGCTGCCCGCGGACCTGCTCGCGCGGTGAGCACGGCGGCGTCCTTGCTCTGGCTCGGCCAGTCGGGATCGCCGCGGCGTCCGCCAGCGGGGGTGTATCCGCACGGCTGATCGCACCGATCCGCTCAGCCGTGCCGTTTTTGCAAGGGACACCCCCATGCTCGACAAGACCGATATCCATACCCGCCTCGAAGCCCCTGTCCTCAAGGACTATGGCGTTTACCTCGCAGTCGACCGCCTGCTCGCCTGCCAGAAGCCGCTCGCCACCCTCGTCACCCCCGATGAACTGCAATTCCAGATCGTCCATCAGGTCGAGGAATTGTGGATGAAGCTTGCCGCCTTCACCCTCGCCGAAATCGATGAGCATTTGCGCGACGGCCAGATCATGCGCGCCATCACCCTGTTCGGCCGCGTCCATATGCTGCTGCGGATGATGACCGACCAGCTGGCGCTGATCGAAACGATGAGCCCTTATGACTATCAGGCGATCCGGCTCCAGCTCGGCAACGGATCGGGGCAGGAAAGCCCCGGGTTCCAGATGCTGCTGACGCTGCCCGCAGGACTATGGGACACCTATCGCGCCAAGTATCTTGATCCGGCCCAAAAAGAGTCAGGCGCCCGCACCCTCACCGACATCTACGACACCGGCTATGCCCATGACGAAGCCTATATGGTCGCCGAGGCGCTGATCGAATTCGACGAGCTGTTCCAGAAATTCCGCGCCCACCACATCTACCTCGTCCATCGCTCGATCGGCATGGGCTCGAAAGCGATCAGCGGCCGCGCCGTTGACCTGCTCGACGCCGGCGCGCGGCATCGCTTCTTCCCCGAACTATGGGCGATCCGCGCCCAGATGACCGACCGCTGGGGGGCTGAGTATGGCGTGAAGCGCGACAGCATCCGGCACGGCGAAGCGGGGCATGGCAGTGGGGTTTAGGCCGCCCTAAATATCCACCACAATCTTCCCGAAATGCGCGTTCGCGGCCTGATGCCGAAACGCATCGGCGAGGCGGTCGAGCGGGAAATGGTCGCTGATGATCGGGCGGATGCCGTTCGCCTCGATCCCCGCGATCATGTCGAGTTGTTGCTGGCGGCTGCCCACCGTCAAACCCTGTACGCGCAGGTTTTTTGCCATCAGCAGCGCGGTCTGCACCGGGCCGGCGAAGCCCGCCAGGACGCCGATCAGCGCGACATGGCCGCCAACGCGCGTTGCCACCATCGACTGGTCGAGCGTCCCCGCGCCGCCGATTTCGACGACGGTATCGACCCCCGCCCCGCCGGTGAGTTCAGCCGCCTTGGCGCCCCATGCGGGAACATCCTTGTAGTTGATCAATTCGTCGGCACCGAGTGCTTTCAGCCGTTCGAGCTTGGCATCGGACGAGCTGGTCGCGATCACGCGTGCGCCTGCGGCCTTGGCGAATTGCAGCGCGAAGACCGACACCCCGCCGCTGCCCTGCACCAGCACCGTCGATCCCGGCCGGGTTGAGCCGTCGACGAACAAAGCGCGCCATGCAGTCAGCCCGGCGCAGGTCAGCGTCGCCGCCTCGGCGGCGCTATACCCCTGCGGCACGCGCGTGAACCAATGCTGCGGGGTCACGACCACTTCGCGTGCATAACCGTCGATGCCGTCGCCCGGCACGCCGCGAAACGCGGTCGCGGGCGGGGCGCCGTCGATCCAGTCGGGGAAGAAGATCGACACCACGGTGTCGCCGGGTTTGAACTGCGTGACCCCCGCACCCACCGCCTCGACCGTCCCGGCGCCGTCGGACATCGGGATGCGCCCATCGGCGGCGGGGATCATCCCCATGACGACGGCATAGTCGTGAAAGTTGAGCGACGACGCGCTCAGCCGCACCCGGATTTCGCCCGGCCCCGGATCGCCGGGGTCGCCCAGATCGACGAGCGTCAGATTGTCGAGCGCGGCGGGGGCGCGAAGCTGGATGGCTTTCATGATATTTTCCTTTGATCGAATGGCGCGCGGAGGCCTTGCCGCCTAAATCTCGTCGCCCTGAACTCGTTTCAGGGTCCATGGCCGGGCGTTGAAATTGGCGCAGTACAGGCCGATGAGCGCGGCCATGGATGCTGAAACAGCGAGGCCATCGCCGCAGCCAGCATGACGAAGTGCGGATGACGGTGCGGGGCCGCCGCGCCTATTCCGCCGCCATCGCCATTTCGACGCGCTGCGGGCCGCGGATCACCCCGCCGGGGGTCGGCCCCTGCATTGTGCCCTCGCGGAAGGTGACCTCGCCCGACTTGATCGTCGCGACATAGCCGTCGGCCTTTTGCAGCAGGCGCTTGCCGCCTGCGGGCAGGTCGAACGCCAGCCACGGCTTGCCGAGCTTGATCGCGTCCATGTCGATGACGTTGAGGTCGGCAAGATAGCCCGGCGCGAGCACGCCGCGATCTTCGAGCCCGTACAGCAGCGCCGTGTCGCGGCACTGGCGCTTCACCGCATGTTCGAGCGCGATGCGCTTGCCCGCGCGGTCGCGCACCCAGTGCTGGAGCATGAAGGTCGGCGAGGCGGCGTCGCAGATCGTCCCGCAATGCGCGCCGCCGTCGGACAGGCTGTTCACCGTGTCCTCGGCATGCTGCAAATCCTCGAGGAAATTGAGGTTGCCGTCGCGGTAGTTGAGGATCGGGAAATAGATGAAGCCCTTGCCGTCATCTTTCATCAGCAGGTCGTAGGCATATTCGCCCGGCGAAACCCCCGCCGCGGTGGCGCGCGCCATGATGCTTTCGTCCATCTTCGGCTCGTAATTAAAATCGGGGTCCATTTCGAACTGCACCGGCCAGCCGAGCGCGACGATTTTCAGGAAGTCGATGATGTCGCTTTCGGCCCAGACATTCTCCTCGGCAATCATCCGCGCCTTGAACGCCGGGTCTTTCAGCTTTGCGAGCTGCGCCTCCCACGGCAGGTCGATGATCTCGTCCCACGCCGGCTTGAAGCGGAAGGGATGCACCGTCCCCTGCCATGCCATGATGATGCCGTTGCCGCGCAGCGCGATCTGCGCGACGATGTTGGCGCCGGTCGCATTCTGGCGCCGCATTTCCTCTATCTGCTCCTCGAGCGGCAATTCCTTGGCGATCGACTGGAGCGCGGCGAAGGTCACGGGCAGCCCGGTTTCGCGGCTGAGGTCGCCCATCCACTGAAACTCGTTCCACTCGCGTTTCAGGTCGCTCGCCATTTCGAACACGCCATAGCCGACGCGGCCCATCGCGCGGCCGATTGCGATCAGCTCCTCTGCGGTCGCGGTGGTGCCAGGGACAAGCTCGCCGTCGATCGATTTGTGGAGCACGGTGCGGCTGGTCGAAAAGCCAAGCGCGCCCGCGCGAATGCCTTCTTCGACGATCCGCGACATTTCGGCGATGTCGGCATCGGTCGGGATCGCGCCGGGTTTCTCGCGGTCGCCAAGCACATAGGCGCGCACCGCGCCGTGCGGGACGTGGCAGGCGACGTCGACAGTACGCGGCAATTTCTCCAGCGCGTCCATATATTCGGGGAAGGTTTCCCAATCCCACGACATCCCTTCGGCCAGCGCGGTGCCGGGAATGTCCTCGACGCCTTCCATCAAGGAAATCAGCCATTCGTGGCGGTCGGGTTTGGCGGGGGCAAAGCCGACCCCGCAATTGCCCATGACGACGGTGGTGACGCCGTGCCAGCTCGACGGCGCCATTTCGGCGTCCCATGTTGCCTGGCCATCATAATGGGTGTGGACGTCGACGAAGCCGGGGGTGACGATCTTGCCGCTGGCGTCGATTTCGTCGCGCGCGGGCCCAAGATTCTCGCCCACCGCGACGATCCGGTCGCCATCGACCGCGACGTCCGCGACAAAGGGCGCGCAGCCCGAACCATCGACGACAGTGCCGCCGCGTATCACCAGATCAAACATCCCGAGTCTCCCGAATCTCTTGGCCCGAATTTTTTAGTTTCACGAAGAAACCTATCATCAAAATCGCGATATGCAAATAAACGGGCGAACGGGGCGCGATGCTGTTATACCGATGCGATACACCACGGGAGTCGATGCCATGATCCGTCCGCTTACCCTCGCCTTGCTGCTCGCCGTTTCCGCGACCCCACTCGCTGCCAAAGAAGCGGACGCGCCCGACTATACCACCGCGCTCGCCGATCCGGCGCGCCCCGCCGCCGACCGCGAACGTGACGCGGCGCGCAAACCCGCCGAGCTGCTGGCATTCGCGCAAATCGCGCCGGGCGAAAAGGTCGGCGATTTTGTCATGGGCGGCGGTTATGTCACCCGCCTGCTCGCCGCGGCGGTCGGCCCGACGGGCAAGGTCTATGCGTTCCAGCCCGCCGAATTCATCGCGTTCAAGGCGCAATATGGCACCGATCAGACGGCGGTCGATGCCGCCTATGCCAATGTCGACGCCGTCGCCGGTCCGTTCGCGGCGCCCGCCTTTGCCGACCCGCTCGACACGATCATCACGGTGCAGAATTTCCACGACCTCTATCTCAAGCCCTTTCCCGAAGGCACCGGCGAAAAGGCGAGCGCCGCGCTGTTCGCGGCGCTGAAACCCGGCGGAACGCTGGTGATCGTCGACCACAGCGCCGCCGACGGCACCGGGACAACTCTGGCCGACAGCCTGCACCGCATCGACAAGGCGGCGGTGGTCGCGGCGCTGACCAAAGCCGGGTTCAAGCTGGAGGCCGAGAGCGACCTCTACCGCCGCGCCGACGACCCGCGCACGACCAACGTCTTCAACCCCGCGATCCGCGGCAAGACCGACCAGTTCACCCTGCGCTTTCGCAAACCCGGTTAGGACCAGCATGGCCGACGATGATTATGTCTATGACGAGGCAAGCGGCGAATGGATGGCGGCGGGCGACATCGCCGCGCGCGATGCCGCCGACGCCGCCGGACCCGAGGTTCGCGACGCGGTCGGCAATCTGCTGAGCGACGGCGACTCGGTGGTGCTGGTCAAAGATCTGACGGTCAAGGGCGCGGGTCAGACGTTGAAGGTCGGCACCGTGATTAAGTCGATCCGCCTGACCGAGGATGCGCAGGAAATCGATTGCCGGCATGAAGGGATCAAGGGGCTGGTACTGCGGGCGGAGTTTGTGCGGAAGCGGTGAGGCCGCAGACTCCTCCCTGTCGCGTAGCGATGGGGAGGTGGCAGCCCGGAGGGCTGACGGAGGGGCAATAACGCTACCGTCGCCGCCCCTCCACCATTCGCTTCGCGAACGGTCCCCCTCCCCATGGCTTCGCCACAGGGAGGATTCTCCTAACCCAACGTCCCTTTCCGCGGTCCCAGATACCCGAACAGATACGCCCCCACCTTGCGCATCTGGATCTCCTCGGCGCCCTCGGTGATCCGGTAGCGGCGGTGGTGGCGATAGATATGCTCGAAGGGCTTATGCCGCGAATATCCGATGCCGCCATGGACCTGCATCGCACGGTCGGCGGCTTCGCAGCACAGCCGGTTCGCCCAATAATTGCACATGCTGACCTTGTCGGAGAGCGTGTGTTCGATCTCCTTGTGCGGGGTGTTGTCCATGTCCCACGCGGTCTTGCGGATCAGCAGGCGGAGCATTTCGGCCTGCGTCGCCAGCTCGACGAGCGGAAACTGGATCGCCTGATTTTTTGCCAGCGCCTCGCCGAACGGCTTACGCGTCCGCGCATATTTCACGCTTTCCTCGATGCAGAACACCGCGGCGCCCAGCGACGACGCCGCCTGCCGGATGCGGTTCTGATGGACGAAGCTCTGCGCGATCGACAGCCCGCCGCCGACCGGGCCGAGCCTTGCACTATCCGGTACCCACACATTGTCGAAGGTCATCCGCGGATGGTCGGTCGGCATGTTGAACGTCCACATATATTCGTCGACCTTCATCCCCGGGGTACCGGTGGGGACGAGCAAACAGGTAATCCCTTTTGCGTCGCCATCCTTGCCGTCGGTGCGGCAAAAGGTCGCGCAGTGGGTCGCGACATGCATACCGGTGATCCACATCTTGCGCCCGTCGATCCGCCAGCCGTCGACGCCATCGCGCGTTTCGCGCACCCCGCGCGTTTCCATATGCGTCGCGTCGCTGCCATGGTCGGGCTCGGTCAGGCCGAAGGCGGTGCGGCGCTTGCCCTCGAACCCGCCGAGGATGAACTCCTGCTTCTGCTCGTCGCTCGTCGCGAACTGCTCGAACATTTCGACGAACGGGAAATTGCCAACGATGCTGTGCTCGTTCTGCAGGTCGTTATGCAGGCCCAACCCTTTGGCGGCGAAATGCTCGCGGATCACCGCCATCCACAAATTGCTGCCGTCCCGACCGCCATATTTTTTCGGCGCTGAGAACCGCCAATGGCCCGCGGCATCGGCCTTGCGTGTCGCGGCGCGAAGCAACTGCTCCCAATCGTGGCGCGGCAGCCCCTGATTGTCCCAGTCGGTGCGCGCATGTTCGCGGCGATGGTCAAAGAAACGGATATTGTCGTCGGAGTCCTCCAGCGGCTTGATCTCGGCCGCGATGAAGGCATCAAGTTCATCCAGATACGACTGCAAATCGGCGGGCATTGCAAAATCCATGGCTCTCTCCCTGGTTATTCTTGGCCGCTCCACGCCTCGCGCGCACGGGCCAGCGCGGCATATTTGGGGCTGTCGACCGCGCATTTATCGAGCACCGCGCGGCGCAGTTTCGCAAGCAGGCCGGGTTCGGCGAGGGTGGTCGCGCCCGACAATAACGAGACGGCCAGCGCCTTGTCCTCAGCGCGGACTCCGACATCGAGGTCGCGCATGACAATCCCCAGCGCGTTCATCGCCACCGCGACCTGAAACTTGCCATGCCCCTCGGCGCCGGGCTTGATCTCTTCGGCCAGCCAGTCGCGCACCGCCTGCACCATCTCGCGGTTGGTCGGCTCGCCCGTCGGGGCCGGAGCAGCGAGTGGTGGTGACGGCAGCGCGCGGTCGCGCTCGGCGTCGGGCGCTTCCGCTTCCAGCAGCGACAACAGGTCAAGCTCCTGCTCGGCGGTGCGCCGCCCGACGACAACGCGTTCGACCGTCGGGTCGGCGCCGCTGCGCCACGCCTGCCCCATCTGCAAACAGCCGAGCGCCCACCACAGGGTGCGATAGACGAGCCAGAAATGAAAGCGGTCGCGATCGACCTTGGCGCCGCCAGCGGCTTCATAGGCGGCGAAATAGTCATCGAGGCTACCGACCCCGAACGCCGGTTGATCGATCCGGCCGAACCGCCACACCATCATGCACCCGAACGCCAGATCCTCATGCGCGTCGCCGCGATGCGCCAGTTCCCAGTCGAGCACCGCCGCCAGGCCGTCCGCATCGACCATGATATTGCCCATCCGGTAATCGCCATGGACGAGTACGGGGTCGGCGGGGGTCGGCAGATGATCTTCGCACCATTTGATCGCCAGCGCGATCACCGGCCGGTCGCCGCCATAGTCCACAAAGCGTGCCTTCAGCTCGGCAAGCGCGGCGGCGGTGTCCATCAGCGGGATCGCCGCAGGTATCGTCTCCGCCGGAATGGCGTGAATGCGCGCCAGCTCGCGCCCCAGATCGGCCAGCAGCGACGGCGGCGGGTCGACCAATATCTTCGCCGGGTTCACCTCGGCCATCACCCGCCGCATCACATAGCCGGTGCCCATGCCGTCGCTTGTCGTCAGCACGCCAACGACTTCGGGCGCCTTGACCCCCGCTCCATGCGCCGCAATCACCAGCGCCGCCTCGTCGGCATGGCCATAGGGCCGCCCCGCCATATAGTCCGCCGACGGCGCGCGGCGCAGCACACAGGCCTCCAATCTTTCTGGGCCCATCCAATCGAACGCCCAGCTTTCCATATTGGCGCCGCCCGACAAGCGCGCCAGACCAGTCAATTCACCGGGGCCGAAAATGCGGGTCATGAAGCCGGACAGGGCGTGACTCAGATCAATCATCGGGCGATGATGATTGCAGTTTACGTAAACGGCAAGTGAACATTTGTCTGCCGCGCGGGAGCGCTACACCAACAGGGACGCGATCCAGCGCAACGGTGTATCACCGCAATGCCTCTAGCGCCGCAGGCTCCCGATGCGCCGGTCATACCATTTGCCGGCGAAATGCAGCGCCCACGCGAGCGGGCCAATCAACAGGATCCAGCCCCACCAATCGATCCGTTCGATCGGACGCTCGTCGAGGTGCGAGGCGAAGGCGAGCAGGATGACCGGTGCCACCACCGCGATCGACGCCGTCTGGAACCAGTTATGCCCGCTGCCTAGCCGCGCCGGGTCGATCGGCAGCGGCGCGCGCGCGGCGACCGCCGCCTCGATGCCGTCGCGGCGCGTGCGCCAGCCCGCGACATAATCCCAGATTTCGATGCCGATCATGCCGACCTCGACGATGAACACCCCCAGCCCGATCGCGGGCGCACGGTATCGCGGCGCGATCGCCAGCTGGTCGAGCAGCCAGCCGCCGCCGAACACGATGGTCAGCAGCGCGCCGATTGCCCACATCGCCTGCGCCGGGATCGCCGCGATCATCGCATCGACATGCGCCTCGACCTCATCGCGCCAGCGCGCGACCTCGTCGGGCTTTACCGCCCGCGCCCGTCCATCGCGGCCGCGATAGGCTGGCCCCATTGCGGTATCTACGAACCAGCGGTCGAAACGCCGCAGTTCGGTGTCGCGCATCTGCCGCTGCTGATAATCGCTGATCAGGGCCATGGTGGCGCCCATAAGGCGAAGGGTTTACCGTCCGGATAACGACGCAGGGTGGTCGCGAGGGATGACGGGCATCATCATGCCCTGCAAAGGGACATTATTCAGCGGCGGGACTCGCCGCCGCGGTCAGCGCGCCATTCTGGATCAGCCATTGCGGATGATCCGCCTGCACCGACGCCATGATCCGGTCGACCGCGGCGGCGACCTGTTCGCCCTCGGCCTCGCGGTCGCGCTGGACGACGACGCGGCGCGCCTGCGCATCGATCAGCACGCGGTCGCGGCGCACCAGCTCACCGACGGTCAGGCTCGCCAGGATCGTGCGGCTATCGGCTTCGCGCTGCTCCAGCGTCGCGATGCGCTGGTTCAGCCGCTCCTCGAACTGCACTGCGGCGTTGGTTTGCTGGCGTAGCTGGACGATATTGACGCGGACATCGCGATCGAGCTCCCCGCGGACGTTGCTGGCCAGCCGCTGGTTGAGCCGAGAGGCATATTGATCGACCAGCACGACGCCATCGACCGCGATGTCGTCATTCTCGACCCGCACCGTCAACGTATCGATACGGTCACCGTCGCCCAGTAGGGTGTCGAGCTCGGACTGCACCGTCGTGCGCGCGCGCAATTCGCGGGCGATATTGTTCAGCGACAGCGCGAGCGGGATCGACAGGATGCCCAGCGTCACGATGATGCCGATCACCTGCATCGCGGTGTGCTGCGGCGTCAGCGACGGTCCGAAGCGGTTGAGCCGCGCCACTGCGGTTGCCGCGAAGGCAATCGCCAGCGTGTTGGTCAGGAACAGCAGCGCGGCGCCCAGCGCGAAATCAAAGCGGCCGGTGGCCAGACCGAAACCGACGGTCGACAGCGGCGGCACCAGCGCGGTCGCAATCGCGACCCCGACCATCACCCCCGACAGCTTGCGCATGATCGCATAGACGCCCGCAATGCCGCCGACGACCGCGACCCCCAGATCGAGCAAGGTCGGCTGGGTCCGCGCGCGCAGTTCGGACGTGACGTCCTGGATCGGCGACATCCAGATGATCAGCATCGCAACGATGATCGCGACCGCCATCCCGGCCGCCATCGTCACCAGCGACCGTTTGATCAGATTGGTTTCGAGTGTCGCCAGCCCGAAGCCGACCCCCATGATCGGCCCCAGTAGCGGCGATACCAGCATCGCGCCGATCACCACCGCCGCCGAGCTTTGCAGCAGGCCGAGGGTGGCGATCGCCGACGACAGCGTGATGAGCAGCAAAAACTTCTTGTCGAGCCGCGCATCGCGCGCGACGCTCGCCAAGGTCAGGGAGCGGCCGTGGGTTTCGTCCTCGGCGGCCTCATCCTCGTCGTCGCCGCCGCGCGGTGCGGCGCGTGCCGACCGGCGACCCCCCGCGTTGAACGGGGCGTCGCCGAGTCCGGGGACTCCGGGATGATCACCGGCCACCGACAGGACCGGGTTAGATCTTGCCGGTCAGTTCGGGAACGGCGCTGAACAGATCGGCGACAAGACCGAAGTCGGCGACCTGGAAGATCGGGGCGTCTTCATCCTTGTTGATCGCGACGATCGTCTTGCTGTCCTTCATGCCCGCCAGATGCTGGATCGCGCCCGAGATGCCGATCGCGAAGTACACCTGCGGCGCGACGATCTTGCCGGTCTGGCCGACCTGATAGTCATTGGGGACATAGCCTGCATCGACCGCAGCGCGGCTGGCGCCGAGCGCGGCGTTCAGCTTGTCGGCGAGGGGGACGATCACTTCCTGATACTTCTCGGACGAGCCCAGCGCGCGGCCACCCGACACGATGATCTTGGCCGAGGTCAGCTCGGGACGATCCTGCTTGGCGATTTCGGCGCCGACGAAGCTCGACGTGCCAGCGTCGCCGCCCGCCGAGACGGCTTCGATGGAGCCCGAGCCGCCACTGGTCGCGGCCTTATCGAACGCGGTGCCGCGCACGGTCAGGACCAGCTTGGCGTCGCTGCTCTCGACGGTCGCGATCGCATTGCCAGCGTAGATCGGGCGGGTGAAGGTCTTGTCGCCCTCGACCGACAGGATCTCGCTGATCTGCATCACATCGAGCAACGCGGCAACGCGCGGCGCGATATTCTTGCCGGTGGTCGTCGCGGGCGCGAGGAATGCGTCGTGCGACCCCATCAGCTCGGCGACGAGCGGCGCGATATTCTCGGGCAGGTTGTGTCCGAAGGCGGCGTTGTCGGCGACATGCACCTTGCCGACGCCCGCGATCTGCGCGGCGTCCTTGGCGACGCCATCGACGCCGCTACCGGCGACGAGCAGATGGACTTCGCCGAGCTTCGACGCGGCGGTGACCACCGCCAGCGTGGCGTCCTTGACGGCCTTGCCGTCATGTTCGACCCAAACGAGCGTTTTCATGAGTGCACTCCCATGGCTTTCAACTTGGCAACCAGTTCATCGACATCGGCAACCTTGACGCCCGCCGAGCGGACCGGCGGTTCCGATACCTTGACGACCTTGACGCGCGGCGCGGTGTCGACGCCGTAATCGGCGGGGGTCTTGGTATCGAGCGGCTTCGACTTCGCCTTCATGATGTTCGGCAGCGAGGCGTAGCGCGGCTCGTTCAGGCGCAGGTCGGTGGTGACGATCGCGGGAAGCTTCAGCTTCACCGTCTCAAGGCCGCCATCGACTTCGCGCGTCACATTGACATGATCGCCGTCAACATTGACCGCGCTGGCGAAGGTGCCCTGCGCCCAGCCGGTGAGCGCGGCGAGCATTTGCCCGGTCTGGTTGTTGTCGTCGTCGATTGCCTGCTTGCCGAGGATCACAAGCCCGGGCTGTTCGGCGTCAGCAATCGCCTTGAAGATCTTCGCAAGCGCGAGCGGCTCGACCGCATCGTCGGTCTGCACGAGGATCGCACGGTCGGCGCCCATCGCCAGCGCGGTGCGCAGCGTTTCCTGTGCCTTTTGCGGGCCGACGCTGATCGCCACGACCTCGGTCGCGACGCCCTTTTCCTTCAGCCGGATCGCTTCCTCGATCCCGATCTCGTCGAACGGGTTCATCGACATTTTGACGTTCGCCAGGTCAACGCCGGTGCCGTCGGACTTCACCCGCGGCTTGACGTTGTAATCGAGCACCCGCTTCACGGGGACGAGGATTTTCATGGGCCTAAAGCTCCTCTCAGCAAATTGTGCACTGCGCCATAATTCGCGCTTACGTAAACGTCAACCAGCAGTCCCTCCTCTCCCGCGTGCGGGAGAGGCAGCGAGACTTGCGGACTTTGTCCGCTTAGTCGCAGCGGAGTGGGCAATTGCACCGACGCTGGCCCACTCCAAGTCCGACTAGGCGGCAAGCCGCCAAGTCTCCCTATCCTCTCCCGCTTGCGGGAGAGGATAAAATTCACGCCGCGCGGACTTCCGCGACAATCTTCTTTGCTGCGTCGCCCAGATCATTTGCCGCAACGATCGGCAGCCCCGAATTGGCCAGGATATCCTTGCCCTGCTGGACATTGGTTCCCTCCAGGCGAACGACCAGCGGCACCGACAGATTCACTTCCTTCGCCGCTGCAACGATGCCGTCGGCGATGATGTCGCATTTCATGATGCCGCCAAAGATATTGACGAGGATGCCCTTCACCGCGGGATCTTTCAGGATGATCTTGAACGCCGCGGTCACCTTTTCCTTCGAAGCGCCGCCGCCGACGTCGAGGAAGTTGGCGGGGAATTCGCCGTTCAGCTTGATGATGTCCATCGTCGCCATCGCGAGACCCGCGCCATTGACCATGCAGCCGATATTGCCGTCGAGCTTGATGTAGGCGAGGTCATATTCCGACGCTTCGACTTCGGCGGGATCTTCTTCGGTCAGGTCGCGCAGCTCGGCCAAATCCTTGTGGCGGAACATCGCATTGCCGTCGAACGCCACCTTGGCGTCGAGCACCAGCAGTTCGTCGCCGTCCTTGCCTTCGCACACCGCGAGCGGGTTGATTTCGATCTGTTCGGCATCGGTGCCAAGGAACGCGGCATACAAACCGGCCAGAACCTTGGCCGCCTGTTTCGCGAGATCGCCCGACAGGCCCAGCGCCGCGGCGACGCTGCGGCCGTGGTGCGGCTGGAGGCCGGTGGCGGGGTCGATGGTGATCGTGTGGATCTTTTCCGGCGTGTCATGCGCGACGGTTTCGATGTCCATGCCGCCCTCAGTCGAGGCGACGACCGCGATGCGGCTCGACCCGCGATCGACGAGCAGCGCGAGGTAGAATTCCTGCTTAATGTCGGCGCCGTCGGTGATGTACAGGCGGTTGACCTGCTTGCCGGCGTCACCGGTCTGGATCGTCACCAGCGTGTTGCCGAGCATGTCTTTCGCATGCGCTTCGACCTCTTCGATCGTCTTGGCGAGGCGGACGCCGCCCTTGGCATCGGGGCCGAGTTCCTTGAACTTGCCCTTGCCGCGGCCGCCCGCGTGGATCTGCGATTTCACGACGTAAAGCGGCCCGGGGAGCTGCTTTGCCGCGGCGACGGCTTCCTCGACGCTCATCGCGGCAATGCCCTTGGGTACTGCGACGCCATATTTCGCGAGCAGTTCTTTCGCCTGATATTCGTGGATGTTCATGAGGTCTGCCGGGCCTTTCGAGTCTTGGGGCGGGGAGAATTGCCGCCGCCTAAGCACAAGTTGACGGGCAAGGCTACCCCTGGGGCGGCAAGAGATTCTATCTATCGCGGCGAGCAAACTTATCCGTTCGTCATCCCGGCGAAGGCCGGGATCTCACCGTTGCGTCTCGCTCCGAGGGTGAGATCCCGGCCTTCGCCGGGATGGCGACAGCGGTTTTAACGAAGAGCGCAGAGTGCCGCCGAGCTGGTGGTGACCGTCAATATCTCGGGATCTTTCAGCGCGCGCACCTTGTGGAGGAACTGATTGAGCGACAAATCGCTCATCTGCTTGTCCTTCAGGCTCGACAGCGAACCGAGGCGGCGCAGCTGAAGCAGCGACAGCCGGTCGACCATCCGCTCGGCCATGCACGATGCAATCGATTGCGACAGCCCGGCATTGACCAGCCCGGTGCGGAGCCGCGTTTCGGGGGTGGCACAGGCGGCCAGCGCGAGCAACGACAGTGACAATATAGCGATCCGCATCAGCGATTATCTTCCATGAAATTCGGCAACCGCGCTCGATACCGCCTGCATCAACGCCATCCGCGCGGGGATTGGCGACGTCGTGGTCCCCATCAGGACGACGATCGCATAGCGGGTGCCGTCGGGCGCGGTGGCGATGCCGATATCGTTGTAACCCGCGGTCATGCCGCCCAGATTCTGGCCCGTGCCTGTCTTGTGCAGGAATTTCCAGCCCGGCGGCAGACCGGCCTTCAACCTTTTCGGTCCGCTCTTCGTCCGGCTCATCACGTCGAGCAGATATTCCGTCGATTCGGGCGAGAGCAATGTTCCGCGCGCCAACCGGGCCAGCGCGCTGGCAATCGCCGTCGGGCTCGCGCCGTCCATCGGATTGGCAAGATAATTGTCCATCGCGGCACGGCGCGTCGCCGGGGATAGCGCCGCGCGCGCGGTTTCGAAATTGCGACCGACCGAATAGCTTTGCTGCCACGTCAGCCCTGCGATTCCGCTTTGCAGCAACCGCTCGCCAGGCCCGAACCGGACCGCGCCCAGGTCTTTCTTTGCAATATAGGCGCGCACTGCGCCCGGCCCGCCGACGGTACGCAGCAGGCTGTCGTTCGCCGTGTTATCGCTTTGGGTGACCGCGGTTTCGATCAGGCTGCGGACCGTCATGGTCACCGATCCTTCGCTGCGAACGCGCGCGGCGAGTGGCTGGTGGAACAGGGTCAGGTCCTCGGGACCGATCCGCACCGGCTGGTCGAGCCGCAGCCGCCCCTGATCGACCGCATCGAGCGTCGTCAGCGTGACCCAGAATTTCGATACGCTCTGCTGCGGGAAAAGATCGCCGCCGCGCTCGGCAAGCGCCCATTCGCCATCGATCCGCTGCACCGCGATCCCGGTCTTCCCCGGAAAGGCGCGCCACAGGAAATGGATACGCTCGGCCAGCCCGGCGGGCGGGCGGCGGAAGCCGGGATCGAGCGGTCCGGCGGGTCGCGGCATCGTCGATCGTACCGGCTGGCCGATTGGGACGGTCACCGATCCCGCAGGTCGCGGCGCAACGGCCGGGCGCGGCGTAGCCGCCTGCGTCCGCGGCGTCGGGACGACTGCCGCGCTGCTGACGCAGCCCGCGAGCACGGCGGCGCTCATCGTCGTGGCGAGGAGCGGCCGGCCCAATAATCCAAACGTCATGAAAACCCCGCAACCTGCGACTTGTACAAAATCCCCGAGCCATCTGCTCTCGCACGGGAGCAAGGGGGACCAGCAGTTTGCGACGAATGATTCCTCAGGCGCGACGAGTGGGGAACGGCGAAGCCGTCAGGGCGCCGGGGTCGCGCGCACCATCGCCGGGAACAGCCGCTTGAACGCCGCGAGCTTCGGCGCGTCCCAGCGGACGATATAGCCATTCGACGGATTGCGGCGCATGAAATCCTGATGATTGGATTCGGCGGGGTAAAAACGCTTGTAGCTTTCGACCGGTACGATGATCGGCTTGGCGAAATATTTGCCCTTGCCGATCTGCGCCAGATAGGCGGTCGCAACCTGGCGCTGCGTCACGTCGAGCGGAACAATCGCGGCGCGATACTGGGTACCCGAATCCGGCCCCTGACGATTCTTCAGCGTCGGATCGGCAACGACCGAAAACAGGACGCGGAGCAATGTGCCATAGCTGACTTGGGTGGGATCATAAACGATCCGCACCGCCTCGGCATGGCCTGACGTGCCGTCGTGGGTCAGTTCATATTTCGCGGTTGCGGCGCTGCCGCCATGATAGCCCGATTCGACCGAGATCACGCCTTTGACGTTGGCAAAGACGCCCTCGACGCCCCAGAAACAGCCGCCCGCAAGCACCGCGGTCGCGCGCTTCGATTTCACCGCCGGATCGACGGCAGCGGCGGGCAGCTTGACGACGCTTTCGGCCTGCGCCGGGGCGCATTGCGCCACGATCGCCCCCGCGACAAGCGTCGCGACGATCCGGCTGAACGGTGCGCCGCGCGCTTGCGTCACGCGGGGATCGGCAGCGTGGGCTGGTTGAGCACGATATAAGTCGCGCCAATCGCGAAACCGGCGAGCATCGACAAAAACCAGTCGGAGCGGAAAAGGTTGAGCATGGGGAGCCTCTTTTTTCATCTATTATGGTTCGCGGCCAAAACCGCTTTGGTTACACCGTCGATATGGTGCGCCCCGACCAACCGTGCAGTGATGACCGTCACCCTAAACAGGATGGCTTACTATCCGGTGAACCGGGCGCTTAACCGCCGTTCATGTTCAGATAGGTTCCGTCCCCGGTATTACAAGACCGGTCGGTACAAAATTCCTATGCTGCCAGACTCGTCATCCCGGCAGAGGCCGGGATCTCGGCTTATCGCCCATACGCGCCGTTGAGATCCCGGCCTTCGCCGGGATGACGAAAAGGGAGAGCTTTAGCGCAGCGCCGCGCATGCCTGCTGGATGCGCACGCACGCTTCCTTCAGCACCGCCTCCGACGTTGCATAGGAGACGCGGAACGCGGGCGAGAGGCCAAAGGCGCCGCCGTGAACCGCCGCGACCTTGGCGCTGTCGAGGAAATAATCGATCAGCTTTTCATCGCTGTCGATCAGCAGGCCGTCCGCGGTCTTTTTGCCCATGCAGCCGCTCGCGTCTGGATAGACATAAAAGGCGCCATCGGGGGTCGGACAGCTGAGCCCCGGGGCGTCGTTGAGCATCGCGACAACCATGTCGCGGCGCTTTTTGAACGCCGCATTGCGGTCGTCGAGGAACTGTTGTGGCCCGCCAAGCGCCGCCGCAGCAGCGGCCTGGGCGATCGAACAAGGGTTCGACGTCGACTGCGACTGCAATTTGCCCATCGCCTTGATGATCCACGCGGGGCCGCCAGCATAGCCGATGCGCCACCCGGTCATCGCATAGGCTTTCGAACAGCCATTCACGGTCAGGATGCGGTCGATCAGGTCGGGACAGCGCTGGGCAAAGGTCGAGAATTCGAAATCGGCGTACCAGACATGCTCGTACATATCGTCGGTCATCACCATCACATGCGGGTGGCGGCGGATAACCTCGCCCAGCGCGTCGAGCTCCTCACCCGAATAGGCGGCGCCCGACGGGTTCGACGGCGAGTTGAACATCACCCAGCGCGTCTTCGGCGTGATCGCGGCGTCGAGCTGCGCCGGGGTGATCTTGTAATTCTGCGCCGCGGTTCCCTCGATGATCACCGGAGTGCCGCCCGCAAAGGCCACAATGTCGGGATAGCTTACCCAATAGGGCGCCGGGATGATGACCTCATCGCCCTTGTCGACGGTCGCAACCAGCGCGTTGAACAAGGTGTGCTTGCCGCCGACATTGACCGAAATCTGGTCGAGCCCGAAATCGAGACCATTGTCGCGGCGGAACTTGCCGCGGATCGCTTCCTTCAGCGCCACCGTGCCGTCGACCAAAGTATATTTGGTCTGGCCATTGCGGATCGCCTCGATCGCCGCTTCCTTGACGAAATCGGGCGTATCGAAATCGGGCTCGCCCGCGCTCAGCCCGATCACGTCAACGCCCGCGGCTTTCAGCGCCGACACACGCGCGGTCATCGCGAGCGTCGCCGACGGCTGGATCCGTTTCAGGGCGGCGGAGATATGCGGCTTCAGCGACATGAGACTTCTTTCCGTGGCTTGCGCAGGCAGGCGGCGATTTGACAGGAAATTGCGCGGGGCCGCGCCTAAAGCTTCCGCCCGATCTTCGCAAGCGCGCCGCTTGATAATTTACCTATGCAACGCGCAGTTCAGCCTATCGCGGATGCCGCAGCGTCCACCAACCGCGCCGGGACCAGCCCGCGCAGCGAATTGCCGATGAAGAATCCGTCCGCCAGGTCGGCAAGTCGCAAATGCGATTCGACCGCGCGGCCTTTGTCGATCAGCTCGGCGCGCAGCACGCCGGGCAGCAGCCCGAGCGCCAGCGGCGGGGTCAGCAGTTGCCCGTCGCGCTCTACGAAGATATTGCTCCAGCTGCCCTCGGTGACAAAGCCCGGCTCATCGACGAAGACCACCTCCGCGGTGCCGCTGTCCTGCCGCGCCGCATCATAAGCGGCGCGCTGGCTGGTCTTGTGGCTCAACCGAAAATCGTCCGCCGTCATCGGTGCGGGCCGCACCGCGACGGGCACCGGCAGTTCGGCGAGCCGCGGCAGCGGCGATACCTCGACCGCCAGCGCTCCCGACGACGCCAGCCGCATCCGCACCCGCGCCGCGTGGCGCAGGCGAAAGGTCGCCGATTGCAGGCTGTTGCGCGCACCGTGGCGGTCGAACGCAAAGCCGAGCGTTTCGGCGCTCGCCTTCATCCGCGCCAGATGCCCCTCCAGCCGCTGGACCCCCTCGATCGGATCAAAGAACATGGTTTCGATCAGATCGAAATGCGCCCCCGCTGCCGCCACAAACGCCCCCTTCGCCAAACATTCGCGCCATTCTTCAGCCGGCTGGCTGTCGGCGACAATTCCCGAACCCAATCCCAGCGTGGCGCGATTTGCGCCGCCTTGCAAGCCGCCCGCACGGGGAAGCACCAGCGTGCGGATCGCGACGTTGAACGCCGCGTCGCCGCCGGGTTCGATGAACCCGATCGAACCGGTATAAAGCCCGCGCGCATCACCCTCCAGCTCGTCGATGATCTCCATCGCGCGCACCTTGGGCGCACCGGTGATCGACCCGCACGGAAAGGCGGCGCGCAGCACATCGACCGCGCCGACGCCGTCCGGCAGTCGCGCACTGACGTCGGAGACGAGCTGGTGGATCGTCGGAAAACTTTCGACGCGAAACAGGTCGGGCACCGCGACCGACCCCGGCTCCGCGACGCGCGACAAATCGTTGCGGATCAGGTCGACGATCATCAGATTTTCGGCGCGCTGCTTGGGATCCTCGGCCAGCTCGCGCGCCGCTGCCGCATCGGCATCGGCATCGGCCAGCCGCGCCGCGGTACCCTTCATCGGCCGCGCCATCACCTGCCCATCGCGCAGGGCAAAGAACAGCTCGGGCGAATGCGAAACGATCGCTTGTTCCCCGGTCCAGATCACGCCGCCATAGCCCGCGCGTGCCATCTGCCGCAGCCGCGCATGGATCGCCAGCGGGTTGCCCAGCACCGGCACGTCGGCGCGGAACGTCAAATTTGCTTGATAGATGTCGCCGGCATGGATCAGCGCGAGCACCGCATCGACCGCCGCCAGATAATCGGCGCGTGTCACCCGCGGGGTCACGGCGCCGGTCCACGCGCTTGCCGGATCGGGCAACAGCTTCGGCACCGCATCGGCGTCGATCCGCTGCACCCGCTCGAACAGCCCGAACCAACCGAGCGGCGCTCCATCCTCGACCGCGGCGCCGACCGGACCGCGCCATGCGGGCGCCAGCGCCTTGCCCGCTTCATAAGCCAGATAGCCCGCCGCATACAGCCCGCGCGCCTGCCGCGCCTCAAGCGCCGCCAACAGGCCAGGAATATCCGCGACCGAATGCGCGCTCAGCACCTCGACCGGATCGACGAACAGCCGCGCCGCCACCGCGCCATGCATGCGCGCATCGTCGAGCAGGACAAAGGGCGGCGCTCCCGGTTCGACCTTGGGTATCGCGACCTCACCCGTCATGACCGCCCCGCCCCTCAGCGCGATCGCGCGCGGCGATCAGCGGTCGCGCTTCATGCGCATCGCGCGGCCATCGTTGACCGTGGCAAAATAGCTGCCCATCGACGCGACTTTGATCTTCACCTTCTGTCCCGCTTTGGGCTGGCGCGGCAGATGGGTGGAATCGATCTGCATCCACACCGAATCATCGTCCATCACGAGAATATATTTGCCCGACCGATCGGTGCTGACCCCGCGGATCGTCGTTTCGATTTCCTTGACCTCATCCTCGTCACCGCCGAAAATTCCGCCGAGCTTGGGGAAGGAAAAGCCAAAGAGGCCGCGCCGCGCCTGCTTCGCAGTCTCACGGTCGGTAAAGGTGATTTCTCGCGCCGCATCCGCACTCGACAACTCGCCGACCTCGCGGTCGAAACAGGCCAGACGCGCGCCAGCGTCGGCGATGTCGCGGCAGGCATAAAGTTCCTGGATCTGCGACGGCCGGACCGGTGCATCCTTGTCCTTCGCGGCCACCGGCACGGCAATGGCGCAGGCAAAAAGGGCAAGCGGGACGGCGACGCGCGATGACAACGGCAACATGGCAAAAACCCCTGGCGAGAAAGATGGCCCTGCCTAGCGGCGGCAGTCGCGCGCCGCAAGCGCGGCCCGGTTGCGATGTCGGCTTACTGACCTTAGTGTCAGGAACCCGCACCTCCGAAAAGGGACAAACTGCCGCGATGCCTGACGAATTTTCCTGGTCGACCGATTATTGCCATCCGACGAACTGGGACCAGTCCTTCGCACCCCTGTCGCTCCCCGACATGCTCGCCGCCAGCGTCGCGCGCCGCGGCGATGCGCCAATGCTCGACTTCATGGGCCGCCGTTTCAGCTACGCCGACGTCGCCCGCGGCGCCGCGCGGGTGGCGCGCGGGTTGCAACAGCTTGGCATCGGCAAGGGCCGCCGTGTCGGCCTGTTCCTGCCCAACGTCCCGCATTATGTCGCCGCCTATTATGGCGCGCTCGCCGCCGGGGCGACGGTAGTCAATTTCTCGCCGCTCTACACCGCCCGCGAACTGGAGGAGCAGGTCGAGGATTCGGGCACCGACACGTTGTTCACGGTCAGCGCCGCGGCGCTGCTGCCGACGGCTTTAAAAGTGCTCGACGGGTCTAGCCTCCAGCGGCTTGTCGTCGGCTCCGTGGCGGGCGGTCTGTCTGCACCCAAGTCGCTGCTCTACCGCCTGTTCAAGCGCGCCGAGATCGCGCCGCTGCCCGCCGATCCGCGGATCATCCGCTTCTCGGCGCTGATCGCCAACGACGGCCAGCCCGAACCCGTCCCTATCGATCCCGAACAGGATGTCGCGCTGATCCAATATACCGGCGGCACCACCGGTACGCCCAAAGGCGCCAAGCTCTCCCACCAGAACCTCACCGCCAACGCGCGGCAGGTGAATGCGATCGACCCCGACCATGATGCCGAGGATCGTATCCTTGGCGTGCTCCCCTTCTTCCACGTTTTTGCCAACACCTGCGTCCTGAACCGTACCGTCCTCAACGGCGGGACGATCACGATGCTGCCGCGCTTCGATGCGAAACAGGCGCTGGCAGCGATCACCCGGACCAAGACGACCGCGCTCCCCGGGGTGCCGACGATGTACCAGGCGCTGCTCGACCATCCCGATCTGACCAACACCGATTTCTCTTCGCTGCGCATCTGCATTTCAGGCGGCGCGCCGATGCCCGCCGAACTGCGCGAGAAATTCACCGCTGCGACCGGCGCCGCGCTGGTCGAGGGCTATGGCCTCACCGAAAGCTCGGGCGTGGTGGCGACCAATCCCTATGACGGCCCGGTCCGCCCCGGGACGATCGGCCAGCCGCTCCCCGCCACGCACATCCGCCTGCTGGACAAGGAAGACCCGACCAAAGCCGCGCCCGCGGGCGAGCCCGGCGAACTGGCGGTCAAGGGGCCGCAGATCATGCAGGGCTATTGGAACCGCCCCGACGCCGATCTCGACAGCTTCACCGCCGATGGCTGGCTGCGCACCGGCGACGTCGCGGTGGTCGAGGACGGCGGCTATATCCGCATCGTCGACCGGCTGAAGGACATGATCGCGGTCGGCGGCTTCAAGGTCTATCCGAGCGTCATCGAGGCGCATCTCTACGAGCATCCCGCGGTCAAGGAAGCGATCGTGCTCGGCGTCCCCGATGCCTATCGCGGCGAAGCGCCCAAAGCCTTTGTCACGCTGGAAGAAGGCTTCGAGATTTCCGGCGAAGCACTCGCCGCCTGGCTCAACCCGCAACTGGGCAAACATGAACGGGTGAAATCAGTCGAGGTACGCCAGACCCTGCCCAAGACGATGATCGGCAAGCTTGACCGCAAGGCTTTGCGGACAGAAGAAAGCGCCGCTGCTACGCCTTAGCGGCGGAGGGTTCTGCCGCCGACGATATCGATTGCCAGTAAAGGCCAATCTCGAGCCTGAATTCTCCATCGACTGCGATGTGGTGACGCCGTTCGGGCGGAATCACGACGCAGTCACCTGCCCCGAGACGGATCGACCCGTCCGGCGTATCCTCCCAGACAAAGTCGATACCCCCCGCTTCAATCGCCAGTACGCCCCAACATCCCGGCTTCAGCGCATGCGCGCGGAGCAGTCCGGACGGCAGCGTCGCCGCAGTAAAGGGGCCAAGGCGGCGATAGGCTTCGCAACCGTCCGGTAGCCGCGCGTCCATCATCCGACAAGCGCCCGGATCACGGCAATTGCGACGCCAAAGAAGGCAAGGCAGATAGGAATGGTCAGGATTTGCGCCGCCACTGCGCCGGGCGACATCGGCCCGGTCCAGGTGTCGAGATCGCCGCCCGCGGCAATTCGGCCATCGCGCACGCCATGCCCATCGAGGCCGACCAGCACCCCGCTCAATCCGAAATAGAGGATGGTGTAGCCCGTACTGATCGCGATCATGAACAGCGCCTCGCCATCGCGTCCGGTCGCATAGAGCAGACCGCCGAGGAATATGCCGTAGCAGCAGAACATCACCCGCCAGATTGCCGCCGGAACCTGTAATGCGTTGTGTGCCGGATGGACTGGTATCGATACCGGTCGGCGTTCGTCCGCATCGGTATTGGCGCACCCCGGCGCCTCGATCGCGGCGTACAGGTTCATTTCATCCAGCATCGTCCAATCCTTTCATGGCGCTAAAGTCGGTGCGTCCATCGCGGTGGATACGGATGCCAGTCAGCAGGCTGTCGGCAATGATCCGCGCCCGGTCGACAATCAGCTGCGTCGCAGCAGGGTCGCGTTCGAGCCGGTCGAGCGTCGCGCCAAACAGCGCCAGCCAGTGCAGGAAATCATCGCGCTCGATGCCCGGGATCGCGATATGCTTGGCCATCGGATTGCCACGAAAACCGCCGCTTTCGTGCAGCACCGACGACCAAAAGGCGGTCATGCGATCCAGATGTTCGTTCCAGTCGGCGATCCGCGCGGCAAAAATCGGGCCGAGCCGGTCGTCGCCGCGGATCGCGGTATAAAATTCCTCGACCATGTGGCGGATAAAGACCGAGTCGATTTTCAATGCCTCGGCCGCCTCGCGCTTCGATTGGCGCGCCGTGGTGGCATGGGGGCTGGCATTCATCGAATATCGCTCCAGTATACGTGGTATACCAAATACCTTTTAAAGCGCTTTGCTTTCGAAAGCAATATCTCATATGCAATTTTGATGCGGCTCAACCTCCAAACCGATTACGCGCTTCGCACCTTGATGATGCTGGCCACCCAGGGCGGCCAGATCTCGGTCGACGAGATCGCCGATGCCTACGGGATTTCGCGCCATCATCTGATGAAGGTGGCCGGCAAGCTGGCGGAGCTCGGCTATGTCGTCGCGCGGCGCGGGCGCGGCGGCGGGCTGACGCTCGCGCGACCGGCAACAGAGATCAACGTCGGATCGGTCGTGCGCGCGATCGAGGCCTTCGACGGGTTCGTCGAATGCTTCGACCCCCAAACCAACAGCTGCGCGGTGGCAGGCGTTTGCGGTTTGCAAGGCGCGCTGTCGCTGGCGGTCGGTGACTTCCTCGCCCGCCTCGATGGCTATTCGCTGGCCGACCTGATCCCCAATCGCCACCTCTTTGCCGCACGGCTTGCCCGGACATCCCTGTAAACCGACCATCGCTGGCAATGTAATGTTGTAACCTCTGTCATGTTATGCCATATCCAGCATTGCAATTGCGCCAATGGAGAATCGGGTGACCCAAGTCGCCAGCCCTGCCCCTGTATCGACGCGCTTCGGCGCGATGGTCCGGGCTGCGCGCGATTCGCGGCCGCTGACGTCGCTCAGCGGCGACCAGCTGGCGATGGGGCTGTCGGGGCTGTGCCTCGTCCATTGCCTGGCGACGACGGTCTTTTTCGCGTCGATTGCCTCGGTCGGCGGCGTGTTCCTCGAAAACCATCTGTTCCACGAAATCGGGCTGATCATCGCGATCGGCTTTGCGCTCATCACCCTTGTCTCGGGCGTGCTCAGCCATGGCTATATGATGCCGTTTGCGGTGGGCAGCTTCGGGCTCGGCATGATGGCGGGTGCCTTGTCGCGGCCGCATGACGGCAGCGAAGTGCTGGCGACGATGATCGGCGTTGCCGTCGTCGCGCTCGGCCACGATCTCAACCGCCGCGCCAGCCACTGAATACGGCACTGATCGCCGCGCCGGAATGGACCGGTCCGCAACTTGCGGACACCCGGTAAACAGCCTACATTGCGATTATAGTGAGCGCGGGATTGCCTGCGCAGAGGAAACGCCCATGGGCAAACATGATCATCCGCACGTCGAGGCGAGCGGCGCCTCGCTCGCCAAGGCAGCGCAGACCGCGCTCGAAGGCGCGGGCGAAGCATGGACCGACATGCGCGCCCAGATTTTCGACGCCGTCGCCGAAATCGGCAAGCCCGCCAGTGCCTATGAAATCGCCGATATGGTGTCGAAAGCGCGCGGCAAGCGCGTCGCGCCCAACAGCGTCTATCGCATCCTCGACCTGTTCGTCGCCAACAACCTCGTCCGCCGCGTCGAAAGCGCCAACGCCTTTGTCGCGAACAGCCATCCCGGCTGCCTGCACGACTGCATCTTCCTGATCTGCGACACCTGCGGCAGCGCGGTGCATGTCGACGACGACAAGCTCTCGACCGGTGTTCGCGCCGCCGCCAACGCCACCGGCTTCGCCGCCGAACGCCCGGTGATCGAAGTGCGCGGCAAATGCGCCGAGTGCCAATAAAGTGAGCGAGCGCGCTCCGCCGGACCTCTAGACGATGGTCGGGGGGCTGCAACATTGGATCGAAGCGCAGCGGAGCCGTCCGCCCGCACCAACGCGCTGGTGGGTTGCCACTCTGGCGTTCGGCATCGCGGTGGTGCTGTTCGGCCTTTATCTGGGAGAGGTCTTTCCGCAAACCGGGCATGACATCGCTCCCGGCTATGGGCCGCCGGTGCTTGCGTTCGAATTTGCCGGTCGGCAAGCCGACCTCGAAGCGATCTTCGGCTTCTTCACCGATCCGCAGCAAGTCACGCGCCTCGCCGCGATGCGCGCCGGGAACGAGCAGGATTATCTCTACATGCTGCTCTACGCCGGCTTCCTCGCCAGCGGCTGCCTCGCGCTGTGGCGCGAACTTCGCCTGCGGCCCTTGCTTGCCGCGGCAGCGCTCCCGATCGCGGCGGCGCTGTGCGATGCGTATGAAAACTGGCTGCTCTTCGACATCCAGGCCGCCTTCACCGCGGGCGATTATTCGCCCGCCATGGCCAGCCTGCCCTATCCTGTCGCGGCGAAATTTCTGCTGCTGGCGGTAACCAATGTCGTCATCGGCGTCGCCGCGACCCAGCTGGGACGCTGGTGGGCGCTGTTCGGGACGATTGCGGTCCTCGCCGCGATTCCCACCGTGATGGCGCTGATCACCCCCGCCGCTTTCGCCTGGGCGCTGATCCCGTCGGCCGCGGGCGGCTGGCTGTTGCTGCTCGCGCTCGCCGCGACCGGAAGCTGGCGCGCGCTGGTCCAGAAGCGCCCGCTCGTCGATCACGGCCGCGCCTGACCCCCTTCCCACTGCGCGCGTGCGGGTCTAGGGAAACCGCGAATCCCGCAAACAGGGCGAAAGGCTGCACCCATGAATAGCGTCATCATCCGCGAGGACGATCTGGTCGAAACCATCGCCGACGCGCTCCAGTACATCAGCTATTTCCACCCGATGGACTATATCCGCGCGCTGGGCGCCGCTTACGAACGCGAAGTGTCGCCCGCCGCCAAGGATGCGATGGCGCAGATCCTGTCGAACAGCCGCATGTGCGCCGAGGGGCATCGCCCGATCTGCCAGGACACCGGCATCGTCACCGTGTTCATCAAATGGGGCATGGACTGCCGCCTCGACACCCCGCGCAGCCTGCAACAGGTCGTCGATGAGGGCGTGCGCCGCGCCTATCTCCACCCCGAAAACAAGCTCCGCGCCTCGATCCTCGCCGACCCCGCGTTCAGCCGCGTCAATACCAAGGACAACACCCCCTCGGTGCTCAACGTCGAGATGGTGCCCGGCAACAAAGTCGTGATCGACGTCGCCGCAAAGGGCGGCGGCAGCGAGAATAAATCGAAGTTCAAGATGATGAACCCGAGCGACAGCATCGTCGACTGGGTGCTCGAAATGGTGCCGCAGATGGGCGCCGGCTGGTGCCCGCCGGGCATGCTCGGCATCGGTATCGGCGGCACCGCCGAAAAAGCGATGCTGCTCGCGAAACAGTCGCTGATGGACCCGATCGACATGACCGAACTGCTCGCGCGCGGGCCGTCGTCGCCGACCGAAGAACTGCGCATCGAACTGTATGAAAAGGTCAACGCACTCGGCATCGGCGCGCAGGGATTGGGCGGGCTCGCCACCGTGCTCGACGTCAAGATCGCCGACTGGCCAACCCATGCCGCGTCAAAGCCCGTCGCGATGATCCCGAACTGCGCCGCAACAAGACATGCTCATGTGACGCTCGACGGCAGCGGCCCGGCGTTCCTCGAACCGCCGAAACTTGCCGATTATCCGCAGATCGACTGGCAGCCCGACACCGCCGCGATCCGCGTCGACCTCGACAATCTCACCCCCGACGTCGTCGCGAGCTGGAAACAGGGCGACCGGCTCCTCCTCAACGGCAAGATGCTCACCGGCCGCGACGCCGCGCACAAGCGCATCGCCGAGATGCTCGCCAAGGGCGAGGAGTTGCCGGTCAGCTTCCGCGATCGTGTCATCTATTATGTCGGCCCCGTCGATCCGGTCGGCGAAGAAATCGTCGGCCCCGCCGGCCCGACCACCGCGACGCGCATGGACAAGTTCATGGACATGATGCTCGATCAAGGCCTGCTCGCCTGCGTCGGCAAGGCCGAACGCGGCCCCGCCGCGACGCAGGCGATCGCCAAGCACAAGAGCGCCTATCTGATGGCGGTCGGCGGCGCGGCCTATCTCGTCGCCCGCGCGATCAAGGGCAGCCAGGTCGTCGGCTTCGCCGATCTCGGCATGGAGGCGATCTACGAGTTCGAGGTGCAGGACTTCCCGGTCACGGTGGCGGTCGATAGCGAGGGCCAGAACGTCCACGTCAACGCGCCGATGCTGTGGCAAAAGCGGATCAAGGACGAGGGCTTGCTGGCGGGGGTTTGAAGCGTCCCAGTCCGACCCCACGATTACAAGTTTGTAATTTGGTTTCGCGGTCATTCTCTCGCTTACAGAAACGGCTTATGAAAGCCGGAGCGTGACCTATGACCAGCATCGCCAAACTCTACACACGCATCCGCATGAGCGGACGCGCCAGTTTCAAGGATCTGTGCCGGATCGCCGAAGCTTTTGGCTTTGTCCTCAAGCGCACCAGCGGCAGCCATCACATTTTTCAGCACCCCGATGTGCCGGGTAACATCAACCTGCAATCGAGCGGCAAGGATGCTAAACCCTATCAGGTCCGGCAATTGCTTGATATGATCGATGCCAACGGATTGGACATAATCAAACCATGAGCGCGCATTATCACATCAACCTGTTCTGGTCGGCCGAGGATGATTGCTGGATCGCCGACGTCCCCGACTTAAAGCATTGCAGCGCCCACGGCGCCACGGCGGAAGAGGCCGCGCATGAAATCGAGATCGCGATCAAATTGTGGCTGGATGCAGCAAGCGAACGCGGCGAAGCCCCACCACCGCCACTCTATCGGCCGGCAATCTACGCTGTTCGCGACGCGGCCTGATCAAAGGCGCGCCGCGCGGGCTCTTGCCTTCTATTCGCAATCCGCCACACTCCCCGCGACGCAGCCACCGCAGGGGAACGAGCCATGGATTTCCGTAACGACCGACCGAACCGCCGCGATCTGATTCGCGGCGCCGCCATGCTGGGCGCGGGCGCCGCGGTGATGAGCCCGCTGCCCACGCTGGCCGCGAGCAGCCAGACCGCCGCGATCCGCAAGGCGACCGAGGCGGGCAAGGACGCGTCGATCAAGCGCATCCGCGACTGGATCGCCCTCCCCTCGATCGCCGCCGAAAACCGCAACATGGCGGAGGGCGCCGCCTATATGGCCGAACTCGCGCGCGACGCGGGCTTCACCAATGTCGAGATTGTCCCCACCGACGGCCACCCCGGCGTGTTCGGCACGATTGACGTTGGCGCCCCGCGCACGCTCGGCATCTATTTCATGTACGACGTCAAACAGTTCGACCCCGCCGAATGGTCGTCGCCGCCGCTCGAAGGCCGGATGGTCAATCGCCCCGGCTTTGGGCAGGCGATCATGGGCCGCGGCGCGGTGAACCAGAAGGGGCCAGAGGCGACCTTCCTCGCCGCGCTCCACGCGATCCGTGCCGCGAAAGCCAAGCTGCCGGTCAACATCGTCCTGATCTGCGAGGGTGAGGAGGAGATCGGCTCGCCGCATTTCCGCCAGATCGCGACCAAGCCCAACATCCTCGCCGCGCTCCAGAAATGCGACGGCATCTTCATCCCCTTTGCCTCGCAGGGCCAGAACGGCAATGTCACGGTCAATCTGGGGTCGAAGGGGATCATCGAACTCGAACTGGTCGCGAGCGGCGAGAAATGGGGCCGCGGGCCGAAGGGCGACGTCCACTCCAGCCTGAAGGCGATGGTCGATTCGCCCGCCTGGCGGCTCGTGCAGGCGCTTCAGACACTCGTCACCCCCGACGGCAACAAGCCCGCGATCGAGGGCTGGTTCGAAAATGTCCGCCCGCTGACGACACGCGAAAAGGCGCTCATCCGCGAAGCCGCAAAGGCGGGGGACGAGGCGCAGCAAAAGGCGGCGCTCGGCATCACCCACTGGATCGACAATCTGCCCTTTGACGACGCGCTCATCCGGCTGGCGCAGGAACCGACGGTCAATATCGAGGGTCTGGTCGCGGGCTATACCGGCCCCGGCGGCAAGACGATCCTGCCCGGCCGCGCGGTCGCCAAGCTCGACTTCCGCCTTGTCCCCAACCAGACCCGCGCCGAGGCCGAGCAGAAGCTACGCGCCCATCTCGACAAGCATGGCTTCAAGGATGTCGAGGTCAATGTCTCGGGCGGTTACGACCCAACCGAAGTTGCCGAGGACAGCCGCCTGATCCGCACCGCGCTCGCCAGCTACAAAAAGCTCGGCGTCGCAACCAACCTCAATGCACGCCTCGCGGGCAGCTGGCCCGGCGCGACCTTCACCGCGCCGCCGGTATCGATCCCGGCGGGGCATTTCGGCACCGGCCATGGCTCGGGCGCGCACGCGCCCGACGAATATTTCCTGATCGATTCGACCAATCCCAAGGTCGCGGGGCTGGTCGACGCGACGATGGGCTTCGCCGAATTCCTCTACACGCTGGCCGCGGTCAAATGACGGGCGGCCTCAACGGGGTCGCGCATGTCATCCTGACCGCGGGGAATTTTGCCCGCTCGACCGCCTTCTGGCGCGACATGATCGGCTATCTGGGCCTCAAGCTCGTGCTCGACAGCGACGCGATGCTCTATGGCGTCGGTGGACGCACGGCGATCGGGATCCGTACCCCGAGCGCCGAGAATGTCGGCAAACGCTTCGACCAGGGCGCGCCGGGACTGCACCACGCCTGCTTCCGGATGCGCGACCGCGCCGCAGTCGATGCCGTCCATGCCTTTCTGGCGAAGCGCACCGACATCCAAATCGTCCACCCGCCGCAGGAGGAGCCCTGGGCGCCAGGCTATTATTCGGTGCTGTTCGAGGATCCCGACGGCATTCGGATCGAGTTCAACCATGTGCCGGGGAGTGGCTTGCTCGTCGACGGGCAGGACATCGGCGGCGCTGACGCCTTCGACGATGACTGATCCTCCCTGTCGCGCAGCGATGGGGAGGGGGACCGCCCGCGAAGCGGGTGGTGGAGGGGCGTTGCGACGGTTGCGCAAAAGCCCCTCCGTCAGCGCTTCGCGCTGCCACCTCCCCATCGCTGCGCGACAGGGAGGATCGAAAACGCTAAAACCCATACACCAATGTAAATCGCGTCTGGGTGTCGACGCGCTCGATCCCCGGCGGCGGGCTGGTGTCGATCTGCGCGGCATAGGCGATGCGCGCCGACAGCGCACCGCTCAGCTTGGCGTTGAGCGCGGTCAGCGAATTGGTCGAGCTGTTCGCTTCGCCGATGATCGTCGAGGCGACCTGCGTCAGCCGCAGGGTCGGCGACAATTGCCAGCCGAAGTCGAGCCCGCCGAGCGCAGTCAGTTCGCTGTCGCTGATACCGCTGATAAAATCGGTCTGGCGCCACGCTGGCCCGCCTTTCAGGCTCAGCGATACCGTCTTGCCGTCGATCACCTTGTAACCCAGCCCGCCCGACACGTTCCAGCGCGTGTCATAGCCCAATATCCGATCGTGCTCCCAGCGCCCAAAGCCAAAGGCAAAGGCGCGGTCATTGATCCGATATTGTGGTTCCAGCTCGACCAGATAGCGCTCCACCGACGTCCGCCCGTTGGTCCGCTGATAGTCTGCCTGCGCGCGCACTTTATGCGTCCAGTCGATCCCTTGACGCGATAACGCCACCCCCGCGCTCAGCCCCGCCGATTTGGTGTTGCCACTGCTTTGCGAGGCGCCGATCTGCCCCTCGCCCTTCCAGTTTTGCCAGAATTTTGCCGCCGCCAGTTTGGCGCGCGCCGCGGCCGCTGCCTCGTCCCTGAGCCGCTGCCGTTCGGCGCGATAAGCGACGAGCCGCGTCTCGATCTCCGCCGCGTCGTCGGGTTGGGTATTTTTGGCCAGCAGCGCCACCGCCTCGACATCGGCATCCTTGCCGCTCGCCATCGCCGCCGCCAGCATATCGCTGACCGGGTCGGGCGGCACCACGGGCGGATTCTCGCTGCGGTAATAAGCGAGCAACGCATCGATTTCCCCGATATTGGCGGGATGAGTCATGCGGGCGAATTTGGCGACTGCTTCGACATCGGCGTTTTCGCCGCTCGCGAAAGCGGCGTCGACCATCGCGCGGACTGCATCGGGCAGGGGCGGATCGAGCGGCACCAGAAAGGTCGGCACTGGGTTCGCCAGCACGGGATCGGCGAGCGCCGGGTTCGGCTGCGGCGGATTGACCGGTTCCTGCGCCGCGTGCGCGGGTTGAGCGGCGAGCGCCAAGAGGCCGGCGGCCGCGAAGCGGGGGAAAGATGCCATCGAAGAGTCCTTCTCTGGGGAGACAGAAGACGGGTTCGATCCCTGGGCGGGGCCAGAGCCGTGCGGTCGCCCACTATAACCCGAAAGAGGCTGGCATTTCCACCCCGCCTCCCCCATTTGCAAACCCATGGTCATTGCTCTCATCGCCATTTTCTGCGCCGGCATCGCCAATTTTGCGATGCATCGCGCCTTCATGGAAAGCGACGACCCGCTAATCCAGCAGATGGTCAAACCGCTTGCCGACAAGGCTGGGCCGCACATTACCTATGTCTTCGAATTCCTGCTGCTGGTCGGCGCGATGGCGATCGCGACGCGCGGCTGGTTCACCGCGATGATGCTCTATGGCCTCTACACGATCTTCAACGCGATGGCGTTCAGCTGGATCATGCAAAGACCGCGATAGGTCGTGGCTACCAGGCGGGGCCGCTGATCGGCAGGCCCTGCGACCTGAGCTGGTCGAGCACGCCGTCCTTCTCGGCAAGGATGCGCAAAGGGGCGACCGCCAGCGTCACGCCGGGCCGCGCCGTCGCATCACGGATCGCACCGACCCACGTCTGGCGCAGCTCGGGGCCGAAGCTGTCGTTCGTCCACGGCCAACAGCGCCCGAGAGCTTCCTCGAGCGGGCTCGCCATCACTGCGGGCACGTCGAACTCGGTCCACGCGCGCCCGCGTTCGATGACGACATCGCCGCCCGCCTCGGCCGCCGCCATCGCAGCTTCGAGGCACGGGATATGCGTTTCAGGCGCCGCGGCGAACAGATTGTCGAGCATATCCTCGCCGCGCACCTCGCCGACGGGTTGGGTCGGGATCTTCGACTGCCGCGCCGCCTTGCGCACAACGTCGGAAGCATCGTCGGCGCTGTCCTTGTTGAAGGCGAGCCGCTTCGACAGCAGGTCGAACGCCGTCATCAGGAAGTTCGAGCGCGCATAATCCTGCCCGAACCGCGTTTCGAGCGCCTGAAGCCGCTTCATCTGCCCCGCATCAAGATAGTCTGCGGCGACGCGCCCCTTCGGCAATTTGGTGAGGCCGTCGCCCTTGAAGATCAGCCGCAATATATCGCCCGGCGACACCTTCGCCTTGGTACCGAGGACAACCCGCTGCGCACGGTCGGTCGCGCCCTCCAGCCGCTCGGGCCGCCATGGCGTCGCTTTCGGAACCGCCGCGATCTCGCCGACAAGGATGACGACGCCCGCGCGCGTCTGGATCGTCCACATCGGCGCACCCGAGCGGCGTGCGGTGACGACGATCTCGTCATTGGCTGCATCGGCAGCTGTCGGCTCGGTTGCCGAAACTGCGGACGATGCCACCGCCGAGGCGGCGAGCAACAGGACAAGCAGGCGCTGCATCAAGCCACCCCGTGATACCACCAAACCCCGTCGCGGTCCTCGCGCTGCACCCGGCCTTCGACTTCAAGTCGCTTCAGATGCGCGAGCGCCTCGCCCGTCGCCAGCCCCTGATTATGTTCGCCGATCGGGCGGTTGAATAGCAGCGGAAAACTATCGACCGCGCGCATCGGCGCCTTCGCCGCGGCCTCCGCCAGATTATAGAGCCGCATCCGGTGCTCGTCGCGCAGTGCCATGAGCCGCACATGCAGCCCCTTGAACGGCTCGCCATGCGCCGGGCAGACGGTGACGTCGGCGGGCACGGTGGCGAGCAATTTGTCGATCGACGCCAGCCATTCGCCCAGCGGATCGGCGTCGGGTTCGGTGATGTTGACCGACACGTTCGAACTGATTCGCGGCAGCACTTGGTCGCCCGACACCAGCACGCCCTCGCGCTCGTTCCACAGGCAGGCATGTTCGGGACTATGGCCCGATCCCACCACGACGCGCCACTGGTGCGCGCCCAGATCGATCCGGTCGCCATCCTCGATCCGCACATAGCTGCGCGGCAGGGTGAAAATCATCCGCTGGAACATGTTCCAGCCGCGCGACCGCTGCGTCTCGATCGCCGCCTCGTCCCAGCCCGCGGCGCGCGATTGCGCCAGCACCTCGTCGGGCGCGGTGTCGGAGGAATCGGCGACGATCGCGCGAGCGGTCAGCATCTCGCCGCGCGTCATCCACAGCTTGACGCCCTGTTTCTTCGCTATCCAGCCGGCGAGGCCGATATGGTCGGGGTGCAGGTGAGTGCCGATGACGCGGGTGATCCGCTTGCCGTTCAGCGCCCCGGCATAGAGCGCCTTCCATGCGTCCGAACACATGGTCAGGCAGATGCCGGTGTCGACGATTGCGACGCCATCATCGCCGTCGGCGTCGTCGTCGAGCAGCCAGCTATTAATATGCCCCAGCGATCCCGGCATCGGGATGCGCGCCCAGCTGATCCCGGGCGCGATGCGGATCGTCTCACCCGAGCCCGGCGCGGCATCGCCCCATGGGTAGGTGAGGCCGGCATGACTGGTCGCGGTAAAGCTGTCGTCCTGGGTCAGCGAAGCGTCCGGCGAGCCGCTGGCCGCCGGGATATTGTCGTCATCCTGCCCCGATGCCACGCGTCAGTCTGCCGCCGCGTCGCTTGCGGCTTCGGCTGCCTCTTCGGCGGCGCGCGCTTCGTTGGCGGCGGTGCGTTCAGCGCGGAGCTCTTCGAGCAGCGCTTCGCGGTCGCCTTCGAAACGGTTGTCGGTCGGTGCTTCGATGCCTGCCTTTTTCGCAGCCTTGGCAACCAATGCGTCGAGCTCGCGCTGCGAGCAGAGGCCTAGCGTCACCGGATCCTTGGCGACGATATTGGCGCTGTTCCAGTGGCTGCGGTCGCGGATCGCGCCGATCGTGTTGCGGGTGGTGCCGATCAGCTTGCCGATCGCGCCATCCGACACTTCGGGGTGGTTCTTCAGGATCCAGGCGATGCCGTCGGGCTTGTCCTGGCGCTTGCTGACCGGGGTGTAGCGCGGGCCGCGGGTGCGGCGGATCGTGTCCTGCGCCTGCTTGCTCATCTTGAGCTTGTAATTGGGGTCGTCCTGACCCTTTTCGATTTCTTCCATCGACAGTTCGTGCGCGCGCACCGGGTCGCGACCGGTATATTTGGTCGCGGCGGTTTCGTCGGCGATCGCCTGGACTTCCAGGATGTGGATGCCGCAATATTCGGCGATCTGGATAAAGGTCAGGCCGGTGTTATCGACCAGCCAGGCGGCAGTCGCATGCGGCATCAGCGGGGTGGTGTCGGCGGTGGCCATGGCGGTTTTCTCCAAGCGGAAATAAAAGGGCCGCCCCTCGCGGGGCGGCCGAATAATGGCGGTGGCTGTAAACCGGATTGCCGTTAGGGGCAAGTGTGGCGTGAAACGGGCAAGTTCGATCTGTCGAGCTACCGGTACCCAAATAATATTGCAGCCCGATTTCGACCCAGCTAGTCTCGGACACGTCACCCGCGAGCGCGTTCGATTAGCCGGGGCACCCTGTTTTCGGAGGTTATGATAGCATGAGACCATTCGCGTCAGCCGCCGCCCTGATCGTCGGCATATCCACGATCGCCAACGCCGAAACGCCCGTCGCCGCGGACGCGCCCAAAGCGGACCCCGCCACAATAGCGCGTCCCGATGTCCAGGCGATGTCGATGACCGAGATCCGGAGCTTCAACTCGACAGTGCCGAGCAAGCATCGCTATTTCATTGTGTGCCGACAGTCGGCAGTGACCGGCTCACTCGCGCAGGTCCGACGCACCTGCAACACCCGCGAAGATTGGGAACGGCGTACCCGCGAGGCGCAGAACAGTGCGCAAGGCTTGCTCGATGGCGGCCGATCATCGTCGGGCTGCAACCCTTATTGTCTCGAAAATCAGCCAGGCTCGGCTCCCTCTCCGCAATGATGGCGTATCCGCCTGACGTGACCCTTGGTTCCCAGCGGCTCAGCCGTAGCCGCACATTTTCGCCCACGAAAACACGCGTTTGCGGAGTCGCAACGTCATGAAATTATTGCAGTTGGCCGCCGCCATGATCGGCGGCATCGCATTGTCGGCCAACGCCGAGGTGGCGGTCCCCGTCGACCCGCCCACAGCGGACGCAGAACAAATCTCGCGCCCCGATGTTCAGGCCATGTCGATCGCCGAAATCCGGCGCTTCAACACAACGTTACCGGTCAAGCATCGCTATTTCATCGTTTGCAAGCAATCGACTGTAACGGGATCGCTCGCAAAGGTGCGGCGTGTCTGCCAGACCCGCGACGATTGGGAACGCAGCGCCCGCGCCGCGCAGGACGGGACTCAGGACGTGCTCGAACGCTCCCGTGCAACGTCGGGTTGTCACCCGTTCTGCGAAGGGCATGACCCCTCCTAAATCCGGCGCGGCACGATCGCCGAAGCCGTCCATCGCTCAGACCGTCAGAACGATCTTCCCGACATGCTCGCCCGCCTGCATCCGCGCGTGTGCGGCGCTGGCTTCGGCGAGCGGAAATACTTGGTCCATCGCGGGCTTCCAGCCTCCCTCGGCCAGTCGCGGCCACAAGGTGCGGTGAATCTCATCGGCCAGCGCCGCCTTGAAATCGGTGCTGCGGGCGCGGAGCGTCGATCCGGTCATCGTCAGGCGGCGGCGCATGACTTGCGAGATGTCGATCTCGACCTTTGCGCCGCGCTGGAACGCGATGGTGACATGGCGGCCGTCCTCGGCCAGGCACTCCAGGTTGCGCGGCACATAGTCACCGCCGACCATGTCGAGCACCGCATTGACGCCCTTGCCGCCCGTGAACGCCTTGACCGCCTCGACATAATCCTCGGTCGAATAATCGACCGTCAGATCGGCGCCGAGCGCCATCGCCGCGGCGCATTTGTCGGCGCTGCCGCACGTCACGATGATCTTGATGTCGAACAATTTGCACAGGCCAATTGCGGTCGTGCCGATGCCGCTGGTGCCGCCATGCACCAGCACCGTCTCGCCCTCTGCGATCCACGCGCGTTCGAACAGATTGTGCCACACGGTGAACACCGTTTCGGGCAGCGCCGCGGCCTCGGCCATCGAAAAACCCTTGGGCACCGGCAGGCAGCTGCCCACCGGCGCGGTGCAATATTCGGCATAGCCGCCGCCTGCGACCAGCGCACACATCGCCTGCCCCAGCAATTCGGGATCGCCCCCCGGCCCGACCGCGACGATCGTCCCGGCAATTTCCAGCCCCGGCAGATCAGAAGCCCCCGGCGGCGGCGGGTAATAGCCCATGCGTTGCAGCACATCGGGACGGTTGACCCCCGCGGCGGCGACGCGGATCAGCACTTCGCCCGGCCCCGGCTGCGGCACCGGGCGTTGTTCGGATACCAGGACTTCGGGTCCGCCGGGCGCGCTGATGGCGATCGCGGTCATGCTCGCTGGCAGGCTGGTCACGTTGAAATTACCCCCGATTTTCAAAAGGTCCCACAACCTTCGCCCCGCATTATTGACAGGCGATTGGCGCGGGTCAACAGTTGGTCGGCCTTTTTGGCTGAGGGAACAGCGAGAGGAGAAGAACCGCCATGGACGATGACGACCTGCCCCGCCGCCGCGACGATGTACTTGCGGCGCTGACCAAACAACCGCTCGATCCGCTGTCGGTTGGCGAATTGGACGAACGGATCGAGATGCTGGCGGCCGAGATCGAGCGCGTAAAAGCTCACCGTGCCGCCGCCACCAGCCACAAGGCGATCGCCGACGCTTTGTTCAAAAAGGGGTAGGCGCTACTCCGCCTCGGTACTCAGCCCCAGCTCGGGAATACCGATCGAACGCCGCCCCCCGAAATCGGAGCGCACGACGATCGCGCCCTGCTTTTCCATATAGTCGACCAGCCGCCGGATGCGCCCCGGCGAGTGGCTGCCATAAGCGCGCCCCAGCACATCGTCGTCGGGACAGGGTTCGCCGTCGATCGCCGCGCGTGCAATCTGCAAAAACGGCGCGAGCATATCGTCGGGCAGCCGCTCGGCGACGCGCAAGGCCTCCGCCCAGCGCGGCTCCGACGGATCGAACACGCCCCCTTTGGCCAGTGCGAAGCGGCGACGAAACGCGGCCAGATCGAGCGGCACCTTCTTCAGCTTCGCCATCCGGCAACGCACCGAAAAATCCTGATAGTGATAGGCTTCGGGCTGGAACGCGCTCTCCGGGTCGGCCAGCATTTCCTCAAGCATCGCGACCACCACCGCGTCGCTCTGCTCGGCCGCTTCGACCGCGGCGACGATGTCGAGCACCACCGGGGCGTCGCGGTCTTCGTGCAGCCCCTCGACCGCCGCGATGCGTTCGAGCACTTCGCTCGCCGCGACGGGTTCAGGCTCGGGCGCAAAGACGCGCGGCGCCACCGGCGCCTCCATTTCGGTGAACAGCATCGACCGCATGTCGGCACCGCCCGCCACCGGCAGCGGCATCAGGCTGTGCGTCCCCATCCGCGTCGCGGTCTGCGTCGCGCCGATGCGGATCGACAGCGGGCGGCGCGAAATCGCCGGGCCAAGCCCCAGGAAATGCCCACGCTCCAGATCGCGGATCGCTTCGGCCTGCCGCCGCTCCATCCCGAGCAAATCCGCGGCGCGCGCCATGTCGATGTCGAGGAATGTGCGCCCCATCAGGAAATTGCTCGCCTCGGCGGCGACATTCTTCGCGAGCTTGGCGAGCCGCTGCGTCGCGATCGCGCCGGCAAGGCCGCGTTTGCGCCCGCGGCACATCAAATTGGTCATCGCCGACAGGCTCGCGCGGCGCACGGTGTCGGACACGTCACCCGCGACGCTCGGCGCAAACATCTGCGCCTCGTCGACCACCACCAGCGCCGGAAACCAATGCTCGCGCGGCGCATCGAACAGCGCATTGAGGAACGCCGCGGCGCAGGTCATCTGCGCCTCGATATCGAGCGACTCCAGGCTGAGGACGATCGACGCCCGATGCTCGCGAATGCGCGCGCCCATCGCGGCGATCTCGCGCTCATTATAGTCGCCGCCGTTGATCACGACATGGCTGTACGCATCGGCGAGCGTCACGAAATCGCCCTCGGGATCGATCACGATCTGCTGCACTAACGACGCGCTTTCCTCGAGGATGCGGCGCAGCAGATGCGACTTTCCCGACCCCGAATTGCCCTGGACGAGCAGCCGCGTCGCCAGCAGCTCCTGCACGTCGATGCGCACGCTCTGCCCCGCGGCGTCGGTCCCGATGTCGATGCTGGTCTTCATGCTCATTGTCACGGGCGCCGCCCTATCGGGGCGCTTGGGCAAAGACAACCGAGCGAGGTTTCGGGTGAACCGATTTTTCCGCGCCACCTTGCCAAGCGGCACGAACGGGCCAAAAGGACGCCATGGATTTCGACGACCAACTCCGCCGCTATTTCGGCACCGCCGACCTCTCGGCGATCCACCCCGAGGCACACGCCGCAGGCACCGAACGCATGCGCGTCGACTTCGGCTTAGAGACCAACCCCGGCCGCCGCTTCGCGCTGTGGGCGCTGATGTACATGCTCGGCGTCGCGCCCGACCTCGACATCGCGTTCGAAGACGAGGGCGAGCGCAACATAGCGCGCGATTTCATGGATATGGTGGATAAAGCGGGCGAAGGTGACGGCGGCTAACGACCAATTTTAGCCGCTGATCCTCCCTGTCGCGAAGCGATGGGGAGGTGGCAGCGCGAAGCGCTGACGGAGGGGCGATGACACGACCAGTTGCGGCCTCAAGCGATCCTCCCCCAACGGGGGAGGGGGACCACCCGAAGGGTGGTGGAGGGGCACAGGAGGTTACCGCAGCATCGGAACGGTTGAGTCCACTTTTCGGGAACCTCGCCGCGATTACTACCTCACCGGCAAGGCAAACCGACGGTACCCCTCCACCAGCTTCGCTGGTCCCCCTCCCCGTTCCGGGGAGGATCGGCTCGTCCGCTTTCTGACCCAAAGCCGACGCTAAAAAGTGCTTTCCTACAAATCCGCGCCCACCTACGCTGGCACAGTAATAGATGACCGAACCACCGCCGAAGCACGCCCCCGCCCCATGCGGGGTCGTTGTATCGACAAGTTTGACAACTTCGGATGAAAACTGCGCCAGCGCGAACGAAAATATCAACGCCCCGTTAACCATAACACAACCCCGTCATCGTAATTTCACAAACGCCATCCGCTTTTCCCTTGCAGGGCGGCGGCGGCATCGCCACCTTGTGTTCCTAGGGGCCGCCTCTCTCCCCCGGCGGGCCTCGCAAGGAGAAAAGTCCATGCCGTCCTTTTCGGAGAGCCTCGAAAAGACCCTGCACAATGCGCTGAAAGCCGCATCGGAGCGTCACCACGAATATGCGACGTTGGAGCATCTGCTCTTCGCGCTGATCGACGACGACCATGCCGCCGAAGTGATGCGCGCCTGCGGCGTCGCGATCGACGACCTGCAATCAGCGGTCGTCCATTATCTCGACACCGAACTCGACAGCCTGAAGGTCGAGGGCCACAGCGACCCGTCGCCGACCAGCGGCTTCCAGCGCGTCGTCCAGCGCGCGATCCTGCACGTCCAGTCGTCGGGCAAGGATGAAGTGACCGGCGCCAACGTCCTCGTCGCTTTGTTCTCCGAACGCGAATCCTATGCCGTCTATTTCCTGCAACAGCAGGATCTGACCCGCCTCGACGCGGTCTCCTACCTCAGCCACGGCGTCGGCAAGGGCGGCAAGCCCTCGCCGCAGGCCGAGCCCGAGGAAAAGGAAGAGACGAAGGACAAGGACAGCGGCGGCAAGAACAAGAAAGAAACCGCGCTCGACCAGTTCACCGTCAACCTCAATGAAAAGGCCAAGGTCGGCAAGGTCGACCCGCTGATCGGCCGCCATGCCGAGGTCGATCGCACGATCCAGATCCTCTGTCGCCGCAGCAAGAACAACCCGCTTTATGTCGGCGATCCCGGCGTCGGCAAGACCGCGATCGCCGAAGGTCTCGCGCGCAAGATCATTGAGGGCGACGTGCCCGAGGTGCTGCTGCCTGCGGTGATCTATTCGCTCGACATGGGCGCGCTGCTCGCCGGAACCCGGTACCGCGGCGATTTCGAGGAGCGGCTGAAACAGGTCGTCACCGAACTCGAAGGCCTGCCGCACGCGATCCTGTTCATCGACGAAATCCACACCGTCATCGGTGCGGGCGCCACTTCGGGCGGCGCGATGGACGCGTCGAACCTGCTCAAGCCCGCGCTGTCGGGCGGCGTGATCCGCTGCATCGGCTCGACAACGTACAAGGAGTTCCGCAACCATTTCGAAAAGGATCGCGCGCTGCTGCGCCGGTTCCAGAAGATCGACGTGGTCGAACCGACGCTCGAAGACACCAAAAAGATCCTCGCCGGCCTGCGCAGCGCGTTCGAGGCGCATCATCAGGTGCGCTACACCCCCGACGCGATCAACGCCGCGGTCGAACTCAGCGCGCGCTATATCAACGACCGCAAATTGCCCGATAAGGCGATCGATGTGATCGACGAGGTCGGCGCGATGCAGATGCTCGTCGCCCCGTCGAAGCGCAAAAAGACGATCACCGCCAAGGAGATTGAGCAGGTCATCGCGACGATGGCGCGCATCCCGCCCAAATCGGTGTCGAGCGACGACAAGGCGACCCTCGCCAGCTTGGAGACCGACCTCAAGCGCGTCGTGTTCGGTCAGAACATCGCGATCGAAGTGCTGTCGTCGGCGATCAAGCTCAGCCGTGCGGGCCTGCGCGACCCCGAAAAGCCGATCGGCAACTATCTGTTCAGCGGCCCCACCGGCGTCGGCAAGACCGAGGTTGCGAAGCAGCTCGCGTCGATCATGGGCATCCCGTTGCAGCGTTTCGACATGAGCGAATATATGGAGCGCCATTCGGTCAGCCGCCTGATCGGCGCGCCTCCAGGCTATGTCGGTTATGATCAGGGCGGACTGCTGACCGATGCGATCGACCAGAACCCGCATTGCGTGCTGCTGCTCGACGAAATCGAAAAGGCGCATCCCGACCTGTTCAACATATTGTTGCAGGTCATGGACCATGGCCGCCTGACCGATCATCATGGCAAGACGGTCGATTTCCGCAATGTGATCCTGATCATGACGACCAATGCGGGCGCCAGCGACATGGCACGCGAGGGCATCGGTTTCGGTCAGTTCACCCGCGAAGATGTCCAGGAAGAAGCGGTGAAGAATCTCTTCACCCCCGAATTCCGCAACCGCCTCGATGCGATCGTCCCCTTCGGCTATCTGCCGCCCGAAGTGGTCGCGCGCGTCGTCGACAAGTTCATCCTCGAACTCGAGCTCCAGCTCGCCGACCGCAACGTCCACATCCAGCTCGACGATGCGGCGCGCGAATGGCTGACCGGCAAGGGCTATGACAAGCTGTACGGCGCGCGTCCGATGGGCCGTTTGATCCAGGAAAAGATCAAGCAGCCGCTCGCCGAGGAACTATTGTTCGGCAAGCTCGTCCATGGCGGCGAGGTCAAGGTGAAGATGAAGACCGGCGACGACGCCAAGGTCGGCAACCCGCTCGCCTTCGAGATCGTCTCGGCCCCGCCCAAGGCGGGCCGCGGCAAGGCAAAGATGCCGAAGGCGGATAAGGCGAAGAAGGCAGCGGAGTAGAAATTGCTCCCCTCCCGCTTGCGGGAGGGGCAGCGAGACTTGCGGGCTTGCCCGCTAGTCGCAGCGGGGAGGGCTTGGCCACTCCACAGCCCGTCCCCAAACCCCTCCCGCAAGCGGGAGGGGGTTAACCACCCCCTCGCTTTTTCAACGTTCAGTCGCTATATCCCCTCCCATGTACGACTATGTCTCCGTAACCACCGCCAACGCCGGCGCGCCCACCCCCGTGCGCGACGGCACGATCAAACTGCATGACGAAGCGGGCTTTGCCGGGATGCGCAAGGCGGGGCGGCTGTCGGCCGAAATCCTCGACGCGCTCGTCCCCTTTGTTCAGCCGGGGGTGACCACGGCGGAAATCGACGACCTGGTGCGCACGATGATGCTCGATGGCGGCGGCATCCCCGCGACGCTCGGCTATCGCGGTTTCACCCACAGCTGCTGCACCAGCATCAACCATGTCGTCTGCCACGGCATCCCCGACGACAAGCCGGTGCGCGATGGCGATATCGTCAATATCGACGTGACGACGATCATCGACGGCTGGCACGGCGACACCAGCCGCATGTATCTGGTCGGCGATGTGCCGATCAAGGCGAAGCGGCTGGTCGAGGTTACTTACGAGTGCCTGATGCTCGGCATCGAGCAGGCGAAGCCCGGCAACCGCATGGGCGACGTCGCGCACGCGATCCAGACCCACGCCGAGCGCCACCGCTATTCGGTGGTCCGCGATTTCTGCGGCCATGGCCTCGGCCAGATGTTCCACGATGCCCCCGAAGTCGTCCACGCCGGGCGTCCCGGCACCGGTCCCGAGCTGCGCCCCGGCATGTTCTTCACGATCGAGCCGATGATCAACACCGGCAAATTTGCCGTGAAGATGCTCCCCGACGGCTGGACCGCGGTAACCCGCGACCGGTCGCTCTCCGCGCAGTTCGAACACAGCATCGGCATCACCGAAACGGGCTGCGAGATTTTCACCGCGAGCCCGACGGGTTTGAACGCGCCGCCTTGGCTCGGCTGATCGGTGCAATGATTTTTTCGTCACCCCGGACTTGATCCGGGGTCCACGAAGGCTGGCGCTGCGTTGGAAGTCATGGATCCCGGATCAAGTCCGGGATGACGAAAGTGATACCCCCACACCCACCCCCCATATTCGCGCTTGCACCAGCCCGTCTTCGCGCGCAGACTTGACGTTAACGTCAAGCATAGGCGACGAACGGGAGACATGGGATGGCGAAACGGGTCTTGAAGGCGGCGCTGCTGGGCTGCGCAGCGCTGGCATTGGCGGCATGCAACGCATCGAAGAATGACAGCGTCACCGGCACCGGGTCGCTCGACGCTGCCGAAAAGGCCAGCGAAACCCTGCTCAAGACCGGCGGCAATGGCGATGATTGGGGCGCGATCGGTTTCAGTTATGACGAACAACGCTTCAGCCCGCTGACGGACATCAGCGACAAAAATGTGGGCGAACTCGGCATCGCCTGGACCGCCGACCTCGACGATGCGCGCGGCCAGGAAGCGACTCCCGTCGTCGTCGATGGCGTCATGTATGTCACCCACGCCTGGTCAAAGGTCAGCGCCTGGGACGCCGCGACCGGCAAACCTCTGTGGAAATTCGACCCCAAGGTCCCCGGCGAGCGCGCGGTTTCGGCCTGCTGCGATGTCGTCAATCGCGGCGTCGCGGTGTGGGGCGACAAGCTGTTCGTCGGCGCGCTCGACGGCCGCCTGATCGCGCTCGACCGCAAGACCGGCAAGGAAATCTGGTCGACCCAGACCTTCGACACGTCGAAGCCCTACACGATCACCGGCGCGCCGCGCGTCGTGAAGGACATGGTGCTGATCGGCAATGGCGGCGCCGAGTTCGGGGTGCGCGGTTATGTCACCGCCTATGACGCCGACACCGGCAAGGAGCGCTGGCGCTTCTACACCGCGCCCAACCCGACGCGTGCCAAGGACGGCGCGGCATCGGACGATATCTTCGCAACCAAGGGCAACGCGACCTGGTCCGAAAAGGGCGAGTGGCAGACCTCGGGCGGCGGCGGCACCGTGTGGGACGCGATTGTTTACGACAAGGATCTCGATCAGGTCTATCTGGGGGTCGGCAACGGCAACCCATGGAACCACGGCACGCGCTCGAACGGCGAGGGCGACAACTGGTTCTTGTCATCGGTCGTCGCGCTCGACGCGTCGACCGGCAAGTATAAATGGCATTATCAGGAAACGCCGGGTGAGACGTGGGATTATACCGCAACCCAGCCGATCATTCTCGCCGAGCAAGCGGTGAACGGCACCCCGACCAAGGTGCTCTACCATGCGCCGAAAAACGGTTTCTTCTTCACCATCGACCGCTCGAACGGTAAGCTGATCGACGCCAAGCCGTTCGTAGACGGGATCAACTGGGCCACCGGCTATGACCTCGCCACGGGCCGCCCGATCGAAAATCCCGAGGCACGCTTCTACAAGACCGGCAAGCCCTTCATCGCCATCCCCGGCGCGCTCGGCGCGCACAATTGGCACCCGATGAGCTATAATCCGGCGACCGGCCTCGTCTATATCCCGGCGCAGCAAATCCCGCAGGGTTATCTGGCCGACATGGACGAGCTCGACAAGCGCAAGGTGCTGGGCTTCAATATCGGCGCCTCGCTGAACAAAACGATGCTGCCCGACGACAAGGCAGCGTTCCGCGCCGCGATCGCCGCGACCACCGGCCGACTCGTCGCCTTCGACCCGCGCACCGGCAAGGTCGCATGGGCGGTCGATCATCCGGCAGCCTGGAACGGCGGCACGATGACCACCGCCGGCAACCTGGTGTTTCAGGGCACCAGCCTCGGCCGCTTCCGCGCCTATGCCGCCGACACCGGCAAGCAATTGCTCGACCTCGACATGCAGTCGGGGATCGTCAGCGCGCCGTCGACCTTCCGGGTCGGCGGGGTGCAATATGTGGCGTTCATGACCAGCAAGGGCGGCGCTTTCCCGCTTGTCGCCGGGGTCGCGGGCGGCGCGACGCGCAAGATTCCGAACATTCCGCGGCTGGTGGTGCTCAAGATCGGCGGTACCGGCAAACTGCCCGCGCCGCCCGCCACCACGACGCTGGCGTGGAACCCGCCGCCGATGTCCGCGTCGCCCGCGCAAGTGGCAGCGGGCAAAGCGCATTTCGGGCGCTATTGCATGGTCTGCCACGGCGACAGCGCGATCGGCAACGGCTTCACCCCCGACCTGCGTGTCTCGGGCACCCTCGCCAATGCCGAAGCGTGGAAGGGCGTGGTGATCGACGGCGCGCTCAAGGACCGCGGCATGGTGAGCTTTGCCAAGGTGTTGACCCCGCAAGATGCCGAAGCGATCCGCGCCTATGTGATAGAACGGTCGAACTGGACCAAGGCGAATCTGGCCGACAGCGCGGCGCCGATGGGGCGGTGACTGTCAGTCCTCCCTGTGACGAAGTCATGGGGAGGTGGCAGCGCGAAGCGCTGACGGAGGGGCTTTGCCGTTGACGTTGCTGCCCCTCCACCCCTTGCTTCGCAAGCGGTCCCCCTCCCCATGGCTGCGCCACAGGGAGGAATGGCAGTCATTGCCGCTTTTTTAGGCACCGCACCGCGCCCTTTGCTTACCCCTTAAGCAACCACGCAACATCCTGTCCAAAATCTTACCGAAAGCTTGCGATTCGCCAATTGGCACGGCTCTTGATTGGTGCAAGATGACGGGGCCTCGCAGCGACTCACAGATGCGAACCGGACAGGCAGGCCTGATCCGGCTCTGGCTGCGAGCGATGCGAAATGCCCAAAGGGGGACCATAAGCGTGAAGAAGATTGAGGCGATCATCAAGCCGTTCAAGCTCGACGAGGTCAAGGAAGCGCTGCACGAAGTCGGCGTCAGCGGCATTACCGTCACCGAAGCCAAGGGATTCGGCCGCCAGAAGGGCCACACCGAACTGTATCGCGGCGCCGAATATGTCGTCGACTTCCTGCCCAAGGTGAAGCTGGAAGTCGTCGTCGAGGACAGCATGGCCGAACGCGTCGTCGAGGCGATCGCCGCCGCCGCGCAAACCGGCCGCATCGGCGACGGCAAGATCTTCGTCAGTCACATCGAAACCGCGCTGCGCATCCGCACCGGCGAGCGCAACGAGGATGCGCTCTAGACCCGCCGCTCCCCACCCTGTTCAACTAAGCCGGTGCAACCGGTCATCATCGCAAAAAGGAAGTTCAGACCATGGCTACGAAGCCCAAGGATATCATCGCCCGGATCAAGGAAAACGACATCGAGTGGGTCGATCTGCGCTTCACCGACCCCAAGGGCAAGTGGCATCATCTGACCATGGTCGCCTCGATCCTGGGCGAAGATGAGCTCGAAGACGGCCTGATGTTCGACGGCTCGTCGATCGAAGGCTGGAAAGCGATCAACGAGTCCGACATGATCCTGATGCCCGATCTCGACGCGGTCTATGACGATCCCTTCTCGGCGACCCCGATGCTCGTCATTTTCTGCGACATCGTCGAACCGTCGACCGGCGAAGGCTATGCCCGCGACCCGCGCACCACCGCCAAGCGCGCCGAGGCCTATGTCGCCTCGACCGGCGTCGGCGACACCGTCTATGTCGGCCCCGAAGCCGAATTCTTCATGTTCGACGATGTGAAGTTCGACACCAGCTATAACAGGTCGGGGTTCGAGATTGACGACATCGAACTGCCGACCAACACCGGCCGCAGCTATGAAGGCGGCAACCTCGCCCACCGTCCGCGCGCCAAGGGCGGCTATTTCCCCGTCGCGCCGGTCGACAGCGCGGTCGACATCCGCGCCGAGATGGTGTCGACGATGCTCGAAATGGGGCTGCCGTGCGACAAGCATCACCATGAAGTCGCCGCGGCGCAGCACGAGCTCGGCCTGACCTTTGGCACGCTCACCGAAACCGCCGACCGCATGCAGATCTACAAATATGTCGTGCACCAGGTCGCGCATGCTTATGGCAAGACCGCGACCTTCATGCCCAAGCCGATCAAGGACGATAACGGGAGCGGTATGCACACCCACATCTCGATCTGGGAAAAGGGTAAGCCGCTGTTCGCCGGCAACGGCTATGCAGGCCTCAGCGACATGTGCCTCTATTTCATCGGCGGCGTCGTGAAGCATGCGAAGGCGCTCAACGCCTTCACCAACCCGACGACGAACAGCTACAAGCGCCTCGTCCCCGGCTTCGAAGCGCCGGTGCTGCTCGCTTATTCGAGCCGCAACCGTTCGGCATCGTGCCGCATCCCTTATGGCGCGGGCGCCAAGGCGAAGCGCGTCGAATTCCGTTTCCCCGACGCGATGGCCAATCCGTACCTCTGCTATTCGGCGCTGCTGATGGCGGGCCTCGACGGCATCCAGAACAAGATCCATCCGGGCGACCCGATGGACAAGAATCTGTACGACTTGCCCCCCGAGGAACTGGCCGAAGTCCCGACCGTCTGCGGTAGCTTGCGCGAAGCGCTCGACGCGCTGCTCGCCGACCATGACTTCCTGCTCAAGGGCGATGTGTTCACCAAGGATCAGATCGAAGCCTATGTCGAGCTGAAGTGGGACGAAGTGCATCGCGTCGAACAGACCCCGAGCCCGGTCGAGTTCGACATGTACTACAGCGCCTGATCCGCAAGGATCAGCGACGCCAAGGGGGGCGTCCGGTTCGGGGGAACCGGGCGCCCTTTTTTGGGCGACGAAGGCAAGGATGCCGCCGTCGGGAAAAGTCCACTTTCGTCATCCCGGCGAAGGCCGGGATGACGATGAAGGTAAGACGCACTTCCGCTCGCTACCGGAAATCACCGCGGCGCCATCATCCCGCGCCATCCTGCCGCCACGAAGCAAGCGAGCAGCAGCGATCCAAACCCGATCGACACCAGATCGAGCGGGCGCGGCCCAGCGGCCAATCCCACCGCCGCAGCGCCACCCCAGATGATCGCCACGGCTAGCAACAGATTACCGGTGATCGCCGAAATCTCGACCGTCATCTGGCGCCACAATTCGTCAAAGCTTTGCCACATCCACACCGACACCGCGGTGAAGCCGACCAGCACCGCCAGCAGGATCCAGAAGGCCGTCGCGGGCTTCACCAGCGCCGCCATACCCGCAGCGTCCGCTGCCACCGCATGCGCCAGCAGCATCAGCGCCGCGCCCAAGATCAGACAACTGATCGCGCTAGCGCCCATGTTCGCGCGCCCCTCGACGATTTCCTCGGCATCGGCGACGTTGAGCAGCCGCTGGCCGAGCAGGCGCGGCGCCGCCGTCCCGATCCCGACGAACGCCCCCATCAACGCATAGATGAAACCCACCCCGAGCAGGATGATCGCCGACGGCGCCCAGTCGAGTCCTCCCTGTCCCTCGACCAGCGCCAGCACCGCGATCATGCCGCCCGCGCCAACGACCGCGCCGATGACGCCCTGCATCAACATCTTGCGCCATCCCGCCGCTTTGCTCGCCTGCGTCGTCATGATCTCACTCCTTCGGGGTCCAATGGTCGATGAATAGCAGCCGCACTTCGAGGCCGAACAGCCTCGCCATGCGCAGCGCGAGGGGCAGGCTGGGGTCATATTTGTCGGTTTCGACCGCGTTGATCGTCTGGCGCGACACGCCGAGACGGCGGGCGAGTTCGCCTTGGCTCCACCCCGCCGCCTCGCGAAATTCGCGCACCCGATTTTCCACAGCCGCTCCCCTGCCTGTCAAGAGCTCTTTACAGTGAGGTGCTTTGCCTGTCAAACACTCTTTACAGACAGAAAAACAGCTGTTGACGCTTTTGTAAGCCGTAGCCGCTAAGCTGGCTCGGCCATTCACGGGGGATTGCGATGCTACGCTCCACAGTCTTGGTCGCGGTCATGCTGCTGACCACCGGCTGCGGCAAAATGGCCGAGCTGGTCAACCAGACCCGCACGGTCGCTGCGCCGCGCGAGGAGGTGTTCGCCAAAATGTTCGGCGACGGCAGCGCCTTTACCGGGCTGCCCCTCGTCACCAACGGCGGATCGACGCGCCTATACGAACTCGTTGCCGAAAAGGGCGATCCGGGTTTCGAGAAAATGGTCCCCGACGAGCGGCCCGACGCCTATAAAGTCAAGATTGCCGTCGCGATGGAAATCCCCCGCGAAGCGCATCTGATCTACAATGTCGATGACGGCGCATTGGCAACCGGATTAAAATTCACTTTTGAGGAACTGGCCCCCGATCGCACCCGCGTCAACTTTGCCATCGACGACCTCACCGGCGACGGGTCGAAAGGCCTGATCGTCAACCGTTCGGCGCTGCGCAAGATCGCACTCGAAGCACTGGGCAAACTCGACGATTTTGACGAGGCCAAAGAGCCAGCCTGACGCCGACGGAGCGCATGGTAAACCGCCGGGGTTGCGATGGTGAATGACTGGTGGCAGGTTGTGGCAGGGGTGGGCTTGATCGCGAAAGGCTGTTGGCCATGCGGACGCGCGTCTCTCTCGCTCTTACCTCGTTTTTGCTGGCCTCGTGCGGCGGTGGCAGTAGCGGCGGCAGCACTCCGCCCGCGGCCAATGTGCCGCCGAGCTTCACCTCGCTGCAAACCGCCAGCGTCGCGGAGAACATATCCGCCGCCTATCAGGCGACCGCGACCGATCCGAATGGCAACGCGCTGACCTTTACCATCGACGGCGGCGCTGATGCGGCACGCTTCGCGATCACCGGTGCGGGCGCACTCAGCTTTAACGCGGCGCCCGATTTCGACCTGCCCGGAGATGCCGACGGCGACAATGTCTATGCCGTCGTGCTGCGCGTCAGCGATGGCCAGACGAGCGTGACGCAGGCGGTCAACATCACCGTCACCAACAGCCGCGAGGGCATCGCAGTGGTGCGCGTCGGCACCGGCTTCAGCCAGCCGCTCTACGTCGCCCCGATCCCCGGCGACAGCCGCGTTTATGTCGTCGAAAAGGGCGGCAACGTCTATCGCTTCGACCCCGCGAACGGCGGCCGCACGCTGGTGCTCGACATCACCGATATTTCGACCAGCGGCGAGCGCGGTCTGCTCGGTCTCGCAGCCTATCCCGATCATGCGACGTCGCAGCGCCTGTTCGCGGTCGCGACTGCGGTGAGCGGCAATGTGCAGGTCCGCCGCTACACATTGGGCCAGTCGAACAGCTCGACCAGCTATGACACGGTGCTCGACATCCCGCACCCCGGGTTCGACAACCACAATGGCGGCTGGATCGGCTTCGGCCCCGATGGCCATGTCTATGTCGGGGTCGGCGATGGCGGGGGCGGCGGCGATCCGAACAACAATGCCCAGAACCGCAATGTGCAGCTCGGCAAGATCCTGCGCTTTGCGGTCGGCGCGGGCGGCAGCAGCTACGCCCCTGCGCCGGGCAATCCGTTTCTGGCGGGCGGCGGCGATCCGTATGTCTATGCCTTTGGCCTGCGCAACCCGTTCCGCGCTTCCTTTTCGGGCTCGACGCTGCTGATCGGCGATGTTGGTCAGGGCGCGATCGAGGAAATCGATGCGGTGACGACGACCCAGCCAGGGCTCAATTTCGGCTGGCGTTTCCTCGAAGGCACCCAGCCCTATTCGGGTACCGCTCCCACCGGCCTGACCCCGCCCGTCGCCGAATATGGCCATGGCAGCGGCCCGCGGCAGGGTCGCTCGGTGACCGGCGGCTATGTCTATCGCGGCCCGGTGACGTCGCTTGTTGGCCACTATGTGTTTGCCGATTTCGTGTCGGGCAACATCTGGTCGGTGCCCTTCGCCAGCCTCGTCGCCGGTCAGACCTTGCCGTCGTCGCGCTTCGCGCGGCGCAACGAGGATTTCACCCCCGACGCCGGCGCACTCAGCTCGATCGCCTCGTTCGGCGAAGACAGCGCGGGCAATTTGTTCATCGTCGGCATCGGCGGCGACATTTTCATGGTGCGCCCCGGCTGACCGCTTGCTCGCGTGGCGCGCAACCGGCACAAGGGCGGCGTCCAGAGGAGTCCCCCCATGAAATCGCTGCCGCTCGCCGCTCTCGTCGCCCTCCAGCTCGCGCTCGCGCCAGCCGCCTATGCCAAACTGAGCAAGGCCGAAAGCGGCATGGCGAAAACCGTCACCGCCGAACAGGACCGCAGCCTCACCCTGCTCGAAAGGCTGGTCAACCAGAACAGCGGCTCGCTCAATCTCGAAGGGGTCGAAAAGGTCGGGGCGATGATGCGCGCCGAACTCGAACCTTTAGGTTTCAAGGTCGAGTGGAAGCCGATGACCGACACCGGCCGCGCCGGCCATCTGATTGCGACGCACGTCGGTAGATCCGATGCCAAGCGCCTGCTGCTGATCGCGCATCTCGACACGGTGTTCGAACCCGATTCGCCGTTCCAGACATTCACCCGCAAGGGCGATATGGGCGAAGGCCCCGGCGCGGGCGACGACAAGGGCGGCATGGTCGTGATCGTCGCGGCGCTGCGCGCGATGCAGGCGGCGGGAACGCTGAAGGGCGCCAATATCGAAATCCATATGACCGGTGACGAGGAGGATTCGGGCAGCCCGATCGAACAGGCGCGCGCCGACCTGATCGCCGCAGGCAGGCGCAACGACGTCGCGCTCGATTTCGAAGGCCTCGTCCGCGATGGGGGCGCCGACATGGGGTCGGTCGCGCGGCGCTCGTCGGACAGCTGGACCGTCACCGCGACCGGCAAGAGCGCGCACAGTTCGGGCATTTTCAGCGCCGCGGCGGGCGACGGCGCGATCTATGAACTCACGCGCATCCTCTACCGCTTTCGCACCGAGCTTCCCGAACCCAATCTCACCTTTAACGTCGGCCTGATCGCGGGTGGGCAGCAGGCCGAGCTTGACGCAGGCGGCATCCGCGCCGCCGTCAACGGCAAGACCAATATCATCGCGCCGATCGCCGTCGCGCGCGGCGACCTGCGCGCGCTGTCGCCCGAACAGATCACACGCGTGAAGGCGAAGATGACAGCGATCGTCGCGGGCCACGCGCCCGGCACCGATGCAAAGATCAGCTTCGATCCCGGTGGCTACCCTTCCATGGCGCCGACCGACGGCAACCGCGCGCTGCTGAGCAAACTCAACGGGGTGAACCGCGATCTCGGCCTTGCCGAAATGGCGCCGCTCGATCCGCTGAAGCGCGGCGCGGGGGACATCAGCTTTGTCGCAGCCGACGTCGACGGGCTCGCGGGACTTGGCCCCTATTCGACCGGCGATCACGCCCCCGGCGAAGCGGTCGACTTGCCGAGCATCGCGCGCCAGGCAACCCGCGCCGCCATTTTGATGTCACGGCTTTCTGCTGAAAAGCGCTGACCCGCCAGTTTTGTCAGTTGGCGTTGCTTGATTCATCCGCCACAGTGATTAGGTAGCAATCCGAGACGTAAATTCACGCCGATTGGGAGAGAGAAAATGAGCGACACCGCAACGCACCTCAAGCAGAACTACATCGGCGGCCAGTGGGTCGACAGCAAGGGCGGCAAATCGCACGACGTGATCAATCCGGCGACCGAAGAAGCCGCCTCGACGATCGTCCTCGGCACCGCTGCCGACGTTGACGATGCCGTCGCTGCGGCGCGCAAGGCGCTCAAGAGCTGGTCGCAGACGACGCGCGAAGAGCGGCTCGCGCTGCTGAACAACATCGTTGAAGAGTATAAGAAGCGCGCACCCGACCTTGCCAAATCGATGGCGAGCGAAATGGGCGCGCCGGTCAGCTTCGCGGGCACCGCTCAGGTCGGCGCCGGCATCGGCGGCTTCCTCGGCACCATCGCCGCGCTGAAAGACTTCAACTTCACCGAAAAATATGCCGCGGGCGTCATCGCCTACGAACCCATCGGCGTCGTCGGCATGATCACCCCGTGGAACTGGCCGCTCAACCAGATCGCACTCAAGGTCGCCCCCGCGCTCGCCGCGGGCAATACGATGGTGCTCAAGCCGTCGGAAGAATGCCCCGGCAACGCGACAATCTTTGCCGAAATCCTGGACGCCGCGGGCGTCCCCCCCGGCGTCTTCAACCTCGTGCAGGGCGACGGCCCGACCGTCGGCAACGCGATCAGCGCGCACCCCGGCATCGAAATGGTCAGCTTCACCGGCTCGACCCGCGCCGGTATCCTCGTCGCCAAAGCGGCGGCGGACACGGTCAAGCGCGTCCATCAGGAACTCGGCGGCAAGTCGCCGAATATCGTCCTGCCCGACGCCGATTTCGCCGCGGTGCTGCCGCCGACGGTACAGGGCGTACTGGTCAACACCGGCCAGAGCTGCATCGCCCCGACGCGCATCTTGGTGCAAAAAGAGCGTCAGGCCGAAGCGGTCGGCGTGATCAAGGCGATGTTCGACGGCACTTCTGTGGGCGACCCGATGAGCGAAGGCGGCCATATCGGCCCCGTCGTCAACAAGGCGCAGTTCGACAAGATTCAGGGGCTGATCCAGTCCGCGATCGACGAGGGCGCAACGCTGGAAACCGGCGGCACCGGCCTGCCGAGCAACGTCAACCGCGGCTATTATATCAAGCCGACTGTCTTCTCGGGCGTCACCCGCGACATGCGGATCGCCAATGAGGAAATTTTTGGCCCCGTCGCGACGATCATGGCTTATGGCGACCTCGACGAGGCCGTCGATATCGCCAACGACACCGAATATGGCCTCTCGGCGGTGATCTCGGGCGACCCGGCGCAAGCCGCCGGTCTGGCGCCCAAGCTGCGCGCCGGCATGGTCGCGGTCAACGCCTGGGGTCCCGGCCCCGGCGCGGCGTTCGGTGGCTACAAGGCATCGGGCAACGGCCGCGAAGGCGGCGTGTTCGGGCTGAAGGATTTCATGGAAGTGAAGTCCATCAGCGGCATTCCGGGGTAACTTCTCCCCTCCCTCCTAGGGAGGGGTCGGGGGTGGGTCGCCGCAGGCGTTCTTCGTGGCCGCCCACCCACCCCACTACGACTAGGGCGCGCGCGCCCAAGTCTCCGTGCCCCTCCCTTGCAGGGAGGGGTTTTTCTTTGGGCGCGCTCCCGCTAAGCGCGTCCCCATGACCACCCGTTCCCCGCTCGCCCCCGCAACCTTCCCCGCCCTCCCGGACATCGCCGGGGTGACGCGCCGCGTCGCGCGCGCGCAGTACAAGAATTGGGACCGCTGCGACCTCACCTATGTCGAGCTCGCGTCCGGCACCAAGGTCGCGGGCGTCTTTACACGCAATGTCTGCTGCTCGTCCGAAGTCGAGCTCGGCCGCGAGCAGGTCAAGGGGGGCACCGGGCGCGCGCTGATCGTCAACGCTGGCAACAGCAACGCCTTCACCGGCTATCGCGGCCGCGAGGCGGTCGAACAGATCATGGCGCAGGTTGCCGATCACCTCGGCTGCGCGCAAAGCGAAGTCTTCGTCAGCTCAACCGGCGTGATCGGCGTGCCGCTGCCCAAGGACAGGGCGCGCGCCGGGGTCGCCGCCGCACTGGCCGCCGCGACTTGCTCATGGGAAGCCGCCGCCGAAACGATCTGCACCACCGACACCTTCGCTAAAGGCTCGGCCGCCAGCGCGATCGTCGGCGGCACGACCATCCATGTTGCAGGCATCGTCAAAGGCTCCGGCATGATCGCCCCCGACATGGCGACGATGCTCGGTTATATCTTCACTGACGCAGCGGTTGCCCCCGCGCTGCTGCAAGACATGCTGAGCGAGGCGACCGGCGGGACGTTCAATAGCATCACCGTCGACAGCGACACGTCGACCAGCGACACCGTGTTGCTCTTCGCCACAGGCCAAGCGGGCAACGCCCCGCTAACCAACCGCGACGATCCCGGCGCCGACGCACTCTACGCCGCGATCCGTCAGGTCGCGCTTGACCTTGCACATCAGGTCGTCCGCGACGGCGAAGGCGCGTCAAAGTTCATCGAAGTTCAGGTCAGCGGCGCCGTCAGCGACGACAGCGCCAAGCGCGTCGCGCTCGCCATCGCCAATTCGCCGCTGGTCAAGACCGCTATCGCCGGCGAGGACGCCAATTGGGGCCGCGTGGTGATGGCGGTGGGCAAGGCGGGCGAACCCGCCGACCGCGACAAGCTGGCGATCCGCTTCGGCGATCATTGGGTCGCAAAGGACGGGCTACCGGTCGATGGCTATGACGAGGCACCCGTTGCGGCGCATCTGAAGGGTCTGGAAATCCGCGTCGGTGCCGACCTGGGGCTGGGCGAAGGCCGCGCGACCGTCTGGACGTGCGATCTCACCCACGGATATATCAGCATCAACGCAGACTACCGGAGCTAGTTGTTGTTCCCCGGCAAAAGCCGGGGCCCATGGGCGCGGGAATGGGCCCCGGCTTTCGCCGGGGAACGGATTCCCTAAAGCGCGCCTTCGAGCCAGCCCTTGAGCGCGCTCTTCGGCGCCGCGCCGACCTTGGTGTCGGCGACCTCGCCATTCTTGAACAGGATCATCGTCGGGATGCCGCGCACGCCATATTTGGCGGGCGCGTTCGGATGATCGTCGATGTTGAGCTTCGCGATCACGACCTTTTCGCCCAGCTCATTGGCGATTTCCTCGAGCGACGGGCCGATCATCTTGCACGGGCCGCACCATTCGGCCCAGAAATCGACGAGCACGGGGGTGTCGCTGTCGAGGACGTCGGCCTGGAAGCTGTCGTCGGTGATCGCCTTGGTACCCATGATACAAACTCCTGAAATTCGGTTGTCCTCAAGCTAAGACGTCGCAGCCTCCGGCTCAAGACCTCAACCGCCCAAATTCGCCTTGGTTGCCGCCAAGCCCGGCTTGTGCGCATCGAGCAGCGCGTCGTCCAGCCCGATCAAGCGCGGCCCGGCGGTAAAAAGCAGCGCAGACTCAATCCGCCGCCCCGGAAAAATCGCCGCCAGCGCATCGCGATACGCTGCCATCTGGCGCAGATAGGCCGGCTGCACCGCGGCGGCGCTCTCCGGCACATGCCCCCCGGTCTTGAAATCGATCACCGTCACCGCGTCGGCGGTGACCAGCAGGCGGTCGACAATCCCCGCCACCACCACGCCGTCGACCACCGCTGACAGCGGCACCTCGGCAAGCGAGCCGGGTCCGAACAGCGCCGCATACGCGGGATCGCCCAGCACACCCAGCACCTCATCGACCATCGCGCCGCGCGCCGCCGCGTCGAGATCGGCCGCCTGCACCCCCAGCCAGCGCAGCGCCGCCGCCCGGCGCTGGTCGGGCGCCACCGGCGGCAGCCGCTCGAACAGCGCGTGGAGCAACAGCCCGCGGTTCACCGCCGCCGCGCGCGCCGCGCCCTGCGGCACCGCCGCCACGTCATCGTCGCCCAGCGCCGACGGCGCGAGCGGACGCGGCGGGCGCGCTTCCTCGGGCGCCGTTTGCCGCGCCCAGGCTGGAACGACGACGGGCGCCACGACCGGGCGCACCTTGTCCTTCGCCGCGCGGGCCTTGCCCAGCACCGCATGGACGCGCTTCTGCCCCCAGCGCGGTCCGGCGTCCTGCCAGTCGGCACCCATGTCGGCCATCACCGCATCGACCGCGCTGTGCCAATTGCCCTCGGGAAGCTCGTCCGACTTCCGCGTTCCGGTAACGATCAGCAATTCCTCGGCGCGCGTCATCGCCACGTAGAGCAAACGCCAATGCTCCTCGCGTTCGGCGGCTTCCTTGGCGTCGTGCGCCGCTGCAATCGCGCCGTGGCGCTCGTCCTTGCCGAGCGCGAACACCGGCAATTTGTCCCATCCCGCCATCGACAGGCCAAAGCTTACCCGCCGCGGCCGCGGATCGTCGGTTGCATCAGCCAAAATCACGATCGGCGCCTGCAACCCTTTCGCCCCATGCACCGTCATCACGCGCACGACATCGCTGCGCGCCTCGCTCTGGCGCTTGATCTCGGCGGTGCTCGCGGCGATGTGTGACAGGAAACCCAGCAGTGACGGTGCTTCCTGCCGCTCGAACGCCAGCGCCTGCGCGAGCAGTTCGTCGATCGGGTCGCGCGCCTCGCGCCCCAGCCGGTGATACAGCTTGCGCCGCCCATCAAGCGGTCCCGACAGCATGCGTGCCAGAAACCGGAACGGCGTCGTAAAATCGCCCATGCCGAGCAGGCCGCGCAGCGCCACCATCGTTTCGGGCGGCACCTCCGCCTCGCGCGCCCGCAATTGCTCCCACAGCGCCCGTTTCTGGCGGCCATGGGCAAAGCCGAAGAGCGCCTCCTGGCTCCAGCCGAACAGCGGCGACACGAGCAAGCTGGCAAGATTGAGATCGTCGAGCGGCTGCACCGCAAAGCGCATCGCCGCGAGCAGATCCTGCACCGCGAGCGATTGCGTCAGCGAAAAGCGATCGACCCCCGCGACCGGCACGTGCAGCGACTGCAACCGCGCGACAATCCGCGCCGCAAGGTCGCGGCGGCGGCGGACGAGGATCAGGATATCGCCCGGCGCGACGGGGCGCCCGTCCTTGCCGTTGGCGATCCAGTCCTGCACCTCGTCGGCTATCGCGCGCGATAGCCGCAGGCTGGCGGGATCGCTGGCGGCGGCGGAGGTGTCGCGCGGCCCGGCTCCCTCCTCACCTTCGTCACCTTCGGAACCGCCCTCGTCGTCGGCATCGGCGTCGAGCGCCTTGCCGACCGGCAACGGTTGCCACAGCTCGACCCGTCCAGCACGGTCGCGGTTGAACTCGGCGGGGATGTGCGGCGGCTCGTCGCTCTCCAGCCCCATCAATGCGGGCGCCCCCGCCGCGATCCACGCATCGACGACGTCGAGCACCGCAGGGCTCGACCGATAGTTGGTGTCGAGGTCGACATCCTCGAACGGCCTGTCGCCCTCCGCCGCGCGCTTCGCAAAGCTCAGCCGCGCGGCTTCGAACGCCGCGGGCTCGGTGCCTTGGAAACCAAAGATCGCCTGCTTGCGGTCGCCGACCGTGAACATCGTGCGAATGCGATCGTCCTTGGCACCCACCCCGGCGAAAAACTCGCCAGCGAGCGACGCGACGATCGCCCATTGCCGCGCATTGGTGTCCTGTGCCTCGTCGACCAATATATGGTCGGTGCGCTGGTCGAGCTTGAAGCGCACCCAGTCCCCGAAATCGCCCTGCGCCAGCAGATGGCCCGCGATGCTGATCAGATCGTCGAAATCGGCGAGCCCGCGCTCGCGCTTGGCCAGCGCATAGGCCTCGGCAAAGCGGCTGCCGAGATCCCATGCCGCCGCCAGATCGTCGGCGACCGCCATCGCGGTGGCGGTCGCGAGCAAGTCGTCAGCTGCGGCGACGATCCGCTCGGCGGCGGCAAGGCAGCTGCGCATGCCGCCCTTGTCCTTGGTATAATCGGCGCGCATCTCGCCCGTCGCGGTCAGGAAGCAACCGCGCACCGCGGCGAGCATCGCGGCGCGGCCATGCGCATTGGCGCGAAACCAGTCGTCCATGATGTCGGCGCGCCCGTCGCCGGTCTTGGTCCCCCAGCCGCGCCCGCTGGCGGCCACCGCGGCGATATCGGCATCGGCGATCGCGCCGCCCCCCAGTGCCGCCGCTTGCCAGGTCAGCGGATCGCCCTGCGGCAAGTCCAGCTGCGCGCGCAGGTCCGCCGCCCGCGGCGCAAGGCGCGGGGCGTTGGCGGCAGTGAAGCTGCTCGCGCAGCGCGCCAGAAAAGCAATCGCCACATCCTGCCCCAACCGCTGCGACAGCATCGCCGCGATCGTCCGCATCGCATCGCCGTCGGTATCGGCGCGCGCGAGCAATTGCCCCAACACCTCGCGCTGCAACGCGCTTGCCTCGCCGTCCTCGAGCGCGCGGAATCCCGGCAGGATTTTCGCTTCGAGCGGGAAGCTCGCGAGCAACGTCTGGCAGAAGCTGTGGATCGTCTGCACGCGTACCGCGCCGCCGGGGCTGTCGATCACGGTGGCGAAGAGGGATCGGGCGCGGTCGAGGATGCCCGGCTCGGCCCAGTCGGCGCCCAGCGCGGCGAGGTCGAGCCGCAGGTCGCCGTCGGCCATCCGCACCCACATCGCCAGCCGTTCGTGGATGCGGTGCGCCATTTCGGCGGCGCCCGCCTTGGTAAAGGTGATGCACAGGATCGCCTCGGGCGACACGCTGGCCAGCATCAAGCGCAGGACGCGCGCCGACAGCACCTGCGTCTTGCCCGTCCCCGCCGACGCGCCGAGCCAGACATGGTCGTCCGGCTGCGCCGCGGCGCGCTGGCCGCCGTCGAGCGTCTTGAGCAGCTTGTCGGGGTCCATCATCCCGCCACCTCGTCCGTGATACGCGGATCAGGATCACCGCGCCCGAACCATTCGTCGCGGCGCATCAGCTGATCGAAATCGGCGTAGCGCTTGGCGCTATCGCCAGGAACGAATGGTTCCTGTCCGAGCAGGAAACGCGCGCTGAGGTCGGCAAGAGCTTCACGCGCTCGCTCGATCACCGCCGCCGCAGTCGCTGGCTTCGGCTTTTGCCCTTTGATCGCTTTGACGGCGCCCTCGACGCCCTTTTTGCGGTCTCGCTTCAATTCCCAATATTCGAACGCGCCGACGGGCTCGGGCGCCAGATCGCCGAGCCCCGCTTCCTCGGCGATCAACCCGAGCAAGCCGAGCTGACTGTTCAGCCCTTCGCCCGCCGACTTCGCCGACGGCGCCGCGCCGGTCTTGTAATCGACGATCGCCAGCGTGCCATCAGCGGCCTGATCGACGCGGTCGGCGGTGCCGCGCAGCGTGATGCCATTGACCAGCAGCTTGCCGCTCACCTCATTGGCGACCGGCCAGCGTTCGTCGCGCGCCGCCCACACCCGCTCTGCGGCCCAGCGCAGCGACGGCTCGATGCGCGGCAACCAGAAGGCGCGGGCGAGCGAGTCGAGCGCCGGATCGGCGCGCAGTGCGGCGAGTTCTGCCGCAAAGGCGGCCTCGGTCAGCCCCGCCGCCTGCCAGTCCTGCAGGAATTTATGCACCCGCGTCCCGAACCATTTGGCGTCGGGACCGCTGCTCAGCTGTTCAAGCTCGCTCAGGCGCAGGATTTTGGCCGCGTAAAAGGCAAAGGGATCGCGCGCCAGCTGGTCGACCCCGGTCACGCTGATCCGGTCGGGCCGCGCTGCCAGCGGCGGAGCCGGGCGCGGTTTTGCTGCGGGCCTGCTGTCGCCCGGCGGAACATCGAGGATCGCCGCGAGCGCCGTGACCGGCTGTCCATCGAGGGTCGCGTCGGGCAATTCACCCGCCAGCGCCGCCAGCCGCAGCCAGAAGCGCGACGCGACCGCCGGGTCGCCCCCACTGCGCATCGCGCGCGTCACCACCACCTCGCGGGCCGCAAAGGCGCCGGCAAAATCATGCGCCGCCATCCCCTGCTGCCGCTCGGGCGCGGCGAGGCCGAGCATCCGCCGGATGCCGGGGGCGAGCCAAGGATCGGGGCTTTGCTGCGGCGGCCAGCGCCCCTCGTCCAGCCCGCCCAAAATCATCAGGTCGGCGCGCTGCAACCGCGCCTCCAGCAAACCCCAGATGAACAGCCGCGGATGCCCGCCATAGGGCGGCCGAATGCTCTCGCCACTCATCAGGTTGGCGAGCATTGCGGGGAAATCGCCGGGGGCGACCAGCGCAGGACCATCGCCCTTCGCCATTGCCCAGCGGTCGAACAAGTCGGACAATGCGCGGCCTGCATGCCCCGTCCATGCACCCTCACCGGTCAGCCAGCCAAGCGCGTCCTGCAACGCGCCGAGCAACACCGATGGCGGCGCGGGAACGCCTGCCGCGAAGGGCGCGAGCGCGGTGCTCAGCCCCGTCACCGCCTCGGCCCACCAATCGGCAATCGCCACCGCTTCGCTATGCCCGCGCCGCTCGCTGTTGGCCGCAATCTCGCTTATTCGCGCCGTCACCCCGACCCAGCCCGGCACCAGCCCCGGCCCGCGCAGCACCAGATCGAGCCGCCGCACCTGATCGAGCCAGCCCAGCCGCCCTTCGCCCGCGCGCACCAGCGGATGCCCGAGCAGCGCGATCAACCTTACCGGATCGAACGCCGCGGCAAATTCGGCGAGCAGCAATAGCAGCGCCCCCGGCGGCGTCTGCCCCAGCGGTTGCCCGGCACTGTCATCGACCGCAATGTCCCAGCGCGCGAGCGCCGCGGCAACGCGCTCGGCGAGCAGGCGATCGGGGGTCACCAGCGCGGCGGTGCGCCCTGGTTCTTCCAGCGTGCGCCGCATCATCAGCGCGATGCCCTGCGCCTCCTGCCCGTCATCGGCGAAGGTGGCGGCGCTGACACCGGTCAGGCTGGGCGCGACATCATCCGCCGCCTGCCAGCGCGCCGTGTAAGCGGCGGGCGCAAACAGCAGCGACAGAAAGGGCGCCCGCGCATCGGGGCCGTCGAACGGCGACGCCGCAGCCCATGCGCCGACCTCGTCGCGCGCGATCCCCATGCGGCCGAGCAGCAGTTTGAGATGATATTGCGGATGCGTTTCGAGCGGTCGCTCGCCCGGCTTTTCCGGATCGACCTTGACCGGACCCAGCGCCTCCCATTCCTCCGCCGCCATGCCCAGATCGAGCCCCGGCAGCACCACCATTCCCTTCGGCAAGTCGGCCACGGTGCGCAGCAGCCGCGCGATCGCGGGCGCTGCGGTGGTCACCCCCGCGGCGACGACAAAGCGCCCCGGCGGCGCGGTCCGCCACCCGGCGCTGACCCGCGCGAGCAGGAGGTTGCGGCGATTGGCACGGTCGATATGCCCCGTCGCGGCCAGCATCGCGGGCCAATGGTCGATCAGCAGCCGCAGCCGCTGCCACGACGCTTGCCAATGCCCCGCAAGGTCGCCGAGTGCGGCTTCGATGTCGCCGAGCCGCGCCGGGGCAATCTCTTCATAATGCAGCTGGTCGATCACCCGCCCCAGCCCCTCGGCGAGCTGGAACGCCGCGGCGCCGGTGATCGCTTCCTCGCCAACGGGATTATGCCGCTCGATCAGCGCCGCGAGCATCAACCGCCGTCGCAGCGCGTCGATCGCAGGTGGGATCGGGTCGGCCTCGTCGATCGCATCGAGCGCCAGCGCGACGCTTTCGTCGAGGTCGGCATCGCCGATCACCGCCAGCCGCGGCATCAGCAACCCCGCCCCGCTGGCGCGCACAAACGCCGCCTGCACCGCGCTGCGCGCGCGATTGCTGGGCAGCAGGATCAACCCTTCGGCGAGCCCGAGCGCGCCATCGGCAAAGCGGTCGATCAGGCCGGCGGCGAGCGCATCAGCGAACGCCCGCTGGACGGGGATGGAAAAGACGGTGGGCTTGGCGTCAGTCATCGGGTTCACACTTCGTCATTGCGAGCGCAGCGAAGCAATCCAGAGCGGTTTACGCAACTCTGGATTGCCTCGCTACGCTCGCAATGACGAGATGCGGGTTTAAACCTCACCCAGCGCCGCTTCGGTCGGCGCAATGCGCGCCGGGGTGCCGACGTCGAACCATTGCCCCATATGCGACAAGCCAAAGAGCCGCCCCGCCGCAATCGCGCGATCCCACAGGATGTTCGTCGAAAACGCCCCCTCGGGCGCGCCGTCGAGCAGGCGTGGCGAGATCAGCTGGATGCCCGTGTAAACAAACGGTGCAATCCGCCCGGGCTTGCGCCGCGATAGCTGGCCATTGGGGTCCATATGAAAATCGCCCTTGCCGCCGTGCCCGGTCGCACTCGCCTGACGAATGACCAGCAACAGCGCGTCCATGCGGTCGCCGTCCCAGTGCCGCGCCAGGTGCCGGATGCTGTCCTGCGGCCCGTCGGTCCAGATATTGTCGCTGTTGACGATCAGGATCGGGTCGCCGCTGAGCTGCGGCAGCGCCTTGACCATCCCACCGCCGGTTTCGAGGAGCAGGTCGCGCTCATCCGAAATGCCGATCGTGAAGCTGCGTTTTTGCGCCGCCAGATGCGCTTCCAAGGCGTCGGCGAGATAATGGACGTTGACGACGACATGGCCGATCCCCGCCGCTTCGATCCGGTCGAGACTATGGTCGATCAGCGCCTTACCCGCGACGCGCACCAGCGGCTTGGGCCGTGTTGCCGTCAGCGGACGCATCCGCTTGCCCAGCCCCGCCGCCATCACCATCGCGCTGTCGATCCTGGCGTCCATCACCACGCCGCCGCGCGCTTGTCGGTGGGGATATTTTCGTCGAACCAGGCGCTCACCGGCGCCAGTCCCGGGTGCGCCAGATCGCGTTCGAGCAGCCCCCACATCCGCGGCTGGAACTGGCGATACCCGGGCTTGCCGTCGCGTTTCCACAGCCGCACGAACACCCCCAGGATGCGCGTGTTGCGCTGCGCCGCGAGCGCCCAATAGGCGCTTTCGATATCCTGCCCGGTCGCGCCCTGATAGCGCGCCAGCATCACCGCCTCGACCGCCGGGGTGACGTCGCGCCGCGCATCTTCGAGCACTGACGCAAGATCATAGGCGGGGTGCCCGATCAGCGCGTCCTGAAAATCGAGCAGGCCATAATGGGTCACCCCCGCCTTGCCCGGCACCAGCATGATATTCTCGGCGTGAAAATCGCGCAGCACAGTGACGCGCGGCAGGCCGTCATGCTCGACGGGGGTCAACACCGCCTCCCACGCGCCGCGAAAGGCGTCGCGGTCGACCTCGATCCCCAGCGTCGGGCAATACCAGTCGCTGAACAGCATCACCTCGTCGAGCCACTGTTCCAGCCCCAGCACCGGCAGTCCGGGCATCGGCGGCCGCGTATGAAGGTGGACGAGCAGGTCGGTCACCCCGGCATAAAGATCAACCTCGCGGTGCAGCGCGGCGTCGGCCGTCTCGCGCAACCGCACATCGCCGAAATCCTCGATCAGCAGCAACCCCTGCGCCAGATCGCGGGCAAAGATCGTCGGTGCGGTCAGCCCCTGGTCGCACAGATATTCGGCGACCGCGATAAACGGCCGCGGATCCTCGTGCGGCGGCGGCGCATCCATCAGCACCGCCTGCCGCGCGCCGTCGACGACGCGGAAATAGCGCCGGAACGACGCATCGCCGGCGAGCGGCAAAATCTGGGCATCGCCCCAGCCATGCGCGACAAGGAACGCCGGAGCATGGGCGGGCGGAATCATCGGAGCGGCCATCGACTCCCCCAAGACGTCGGCACGTCGGCTGTCAAGACGCGCGCGTCGCCGCTCCCCGAAATCGTGATCGACAGCGCGTCGGGCCAACCCTGCGATCCCAGCCGTTCGGGCCACTCGATGAGCAGCACACCGCCGTACAGATAATCGTCGAGGCCGAGCTCGATGAGCTCGCCCTCATCCTCGATCCGGTATAGATCGACATGCGCGATCGGCAGGTCGACCTCGGGCGGCACATAGGGCTGAACGATCGCAAAGGTCGGGCTCGGCGCCTCGCCCGACAGCCCACGCGCCTTCAGCATCGCACGCGCCAGCGTCGTCTTGCCCGCGCCAAGATCGCCCGACAGCGCGACAACGTCGCCGGGCAGCAGCGCCGCGCCTATCGCCGCACCGATACGCTCGGCCTCGGCCAGTGTGTAGTCGTATCGGCGGCTCATACGCGCCGCGGCAAACTGATCCGCACCAGCGTCCCCTGTCCCGCTTCGCTCACGACCTCCATCGTCCCGCCATGCGCGGCGACGAGCTGGCGGGCGAGCGCGAGGCCGATGCCGCCCGACGCGGTCCCCGCCTGCTGTCCCTTGGTCACCGCAGCGACCGCCTCGGGCATCCCCGGACCATTGTCCGACACGATGATGTCGATCCCCTGCGCGTCGCCCGTCGCATGCAGCAGCACGCGGCCCCCGGCCTTCCGGGTCGGCGCGGTGTAGCGCACCGCATTGTCGAGCAACCCCGCGACCAGCCGCGACAGGCGCGGCGCATCGCCGTCGATGCGGCCCAGATCGGGCGAAATATTGCCTACCAGCTCGACCTTCTCTGCCGCCGCAAACGCTTTTGCGTCCGCGAGCGCCGCGTCGAGCAACGGCCGCACCGCGACCGGCGCCCGCTCGACCACCAGCGACCCCGCCTCACCCTGCGCCAGGTCGAGCACATTGTCGATCTGCCGCCCCAACACCGCAACCGAATCCATGATCGCATCGACATAGCCCTGCTGCTGCTCGCTCAGCTTGCCGGCATAGCCCGCCTGCAACATCTCGCCGAACCCGCCGATCGAGGTCAGCGGCGTGCGCAGTTCGTAACTCATCCGCGACAGGAAGGCGGTCTTGACCTTGTCCGCCGCCTCCAGCGCCTCGTTGCGCTCGCGCAGCGCGCCCTCCATCTTCCGGCTCGCACTGATGTCGAGCATGATCAGCAGCGCATTGCCGTCGGGCAGCGGGATCGACGCAAAGTCGAAATAGCGGCCGTCGGCAAAACCGATTTCGCCCCCGCGCTGTTGGCGTTCCAGCGTCGCAGCGCGGATGACTTCCTGGACGATGCTGATCTGGTTCGGTTTCACTAGTCGGTCGGCCAGCCCGCCCATCAGCGCATCGACGCGCGGATGCGCCGCCAGCGTTCCCTCGTCGACCCCCCACAGGCGGCGGAAGCGCTGGTTCCACAGATGCAGCCGCCCGTCCGGGGCAAACACTGCGATCGCCTCGAACAGATTGTCGAAGGTCGCGGTGCGCACACGCAGCAGGGTGTCGCGCGCGCCCGCCAATTGCACCTGTTCGGTCTTGTCCTCGGCGATCAGCAGCAAGCCGCCGTCGGGGGTCGGCTGGGCGACGACGTGGAGGTGGGTGCCGTCGCGCAGCAGCCAATCCTCTTCGCTTGCCCCAGCTTGTGCGAACCAGTCGACATGCGCCTGCCGCCATTCGGGATAGTCGCGCACCTCGGGGGTTCGTCCGCCCTCACGCCAGGCGTCGAGCAGCCGCGCAAACGCCCGCGCTTCGGTAACATCCTCCGCGTCGAGCGCGAACAGGCGGCGGAACGGCAGATTGGCAAAGGCCAGCCCCTGATCGGGGCCGAATTGCGCCACCGCCGCCGACAAACGGTCGAGCAATTCGCGCTGCGTATCGACGAAGCGGCGGTGCGCCCCGCGCTCGCTCTCCAGCTCCTGAATATCGATCGCATAGCCGGCGACGCCGATCACGCGCCCGCCGGTCGGCGCCAGCGGCACGTCGACGACCCGCATGATGCGGCGCTCGCCCTCGATCGTCACCGGGATCGTGCGAATTTGTGCCGCGCCCGCGATACGCGCTTCGTCGGCGGCTTCGGCGGCGCTGACCCCGGCGACGGTTTCGCACAGTTCGATCCCCCCATCGATCACCGCGACCGCGTTCTTCGCTTCGACCGCGCGGACATAGGCGCTGTTGACGAGCGCGAGATTCAGGTCGGTATCGCGGAACCACATCGGGAAAGGCGCCGCCTCGATCAGCCCCGACAGCGCCTCGAACGCCGCCATCGCCTCGTCGCGCTCGCTGCGCGCCTGCGCCAGCGCGTGCTGGCCGTCGGTCGCATCGCTCAGCCACAGCAGCACGCTGCCCGGCCCGCCCACCGCCTGCGGCGCCGGCGCGCCGTGCAGGATGATCGTCCGCTCGCTCCCCTGCGGCTTCAGGCTGAGCGCAAAGGGTTTGCCGCCTCGCTGCGCCCCCAGGATCGCCTGACGCAGCGCGTCATGGCCATCGGGGTCGAGCCCGCTGCCCAGCCCGCGCAGCTCGTCGAAATTCCGCGGTCCTTGCTCCAGCCCCAGCCAGCGCCCCAATTTCTCGCTCGCCTCGATCCGCCAGTCGGCGCGCACGATCACCGGCAACTGCGGCGACGCTTCGACCAGACTGCCAAGCCGCTCGGCCTGTCCCGCGACAAACGCCGCGCGCCGCTGCATCGCGATCCCGCGTCCGACTGCCCACAATCCGGCGAGTAGCCAGAGCGCCGCGAACAGACCCAGAGCAAAGAGCGCCCCCGACGATAGCGTCATCGAGCGCGCGCCGCGGCGCGGGTGGACAGACAAGAGCGGCAATGGGCCATGCGTTCGCCCTATCGACTGTCCCCGAGGGTTTCAATCGCTAGGCGTCGGAGCGACTCTCCCGCGCGCCGTGGTGGCAGCGGCGGGGCGAGCGTATGCCATAATCCTTTTGCAGCCGCGGCGGGTGTGACGTAGATCGAACGAAGGGCTAGACGGGTGTCGGCGTGGCCCCCAACCGGTCGAGGAGGACGCGTGCAGGACAAGAAGCTTCTGGCCTTGGCCGCCGCAATTTCCGACCCCGCAAGCCATGATCCCGGCGATGCGCCGATTTCGATTTCGGCAGGCTTGGCGGACTGGATGCTGGCGCAAGGTATCTCGCTCGCCTTTACCTCCTATCAGACTGGCCAATTGATCGTCGCCGGCGTCGGTCCAGACATGCGCCTGTCCTTTAACCAGCAGCAATATGCGCGCGCGACCGGCCTCTGTTATAGCAATGGACGCTTGCTGGTGGGGTCAATGTTCCAGATATGGCGCCTGGAAAACATGCTGCGTTCTGGCCATTATGCCAACAATGCCTTTGACATGGCCTTGGTGCCCCGCACAGCGCACACCGTCGGCTACGTCGATACGCATGAACTGGCCTTCGACGCCGATGATCGGATCATCTTCGTCAACTCCCGATATTCCTGCCTGGCAACGATCGACGACGTTCACAGCTTCCGGCTAATTTGGCGGCCCCGCTTTGTGTCGGCGCTAGCTCCTGAGGATCGCTGTCATCTCAACGGTCTGGCGATGGATGGCGGCGCGCCGCGCTTTGTGACGGTCGCGGGCCTATCAGATGAAAAAGACGGCTGGCGCGCGGATCGCCAGGGTGGCGGGGCGGTGATCGACATTGCCAGCGACGAGGTGGTCATCAGCGGACTGACGATGCCCCACAGTCCCCGCGTGCACGAGGGCGCGCTGTGGCTGCTCGATTCGGGACGCGGCCAGATTGTCCGCGTCGATATTGGTAGTGGGAACCGCGAAGATATCGCATTTTGTCCTGGCTTCCTCCGTGGTCTGGTTTTCCACAATGACTTTGCCGTCGTTACTGTATCCATGGCACGCGAAGGCAAGTTCAAAGATCTCGCGATTCAGGCGGGGTTGGAGGAGCGCCAGCTGGAAGCCCAATGTGGCATCCTGATCGTCGATACGCGCACCGGACAGACGGTTCATTCGATCCTGTTGGGCGGGAAATTCACCGAGATGTTCGACGTCGCGATCCTCCCCGGCGTGCGCAATCCGATGACCATCGGACCCGCGACGGTCGAGATGATTGGCGCCGTCAGCATCGGCGACGAAACCTAGCCCAAAAAAGAGGCCGCGCCGTTGCCGACGCGACCCCATGCTATTCGATTTATCGGCGATCAGAAGCCGACGCTGGCCCCGACGCGGAAGTAGCGGCCCAGCACACCCGGGAAATAGGTGAGCGTTCCGCCGCCGGTCGGCGAGGGGAACGGCGGCTTGCGGTCGAACAGATTGTCGACGACGAACCGAACGCTGAAGCTCTTGTCGATCCGGTAGGTCATGCCCGTGTTGAAATACACGAAGCTGCCAACACCGTTCGGATTCTGAGCCGTTGGCGTGGCATCGGCATCAAACTTTGCCGGTCCGGTGTAATTGACCTGCAGGAAAGTGCTAAAGCCCTTGTTGTTATAGTCGATCGTGCCGACCGCCTGATGCCGCGAATATCCGACCTCGCCATTGTCGGTCTCAATCGCCGAATTGGCATCGGCGCGCGACGTCAGCGTATCGAGATACTGATAGCTCGCATTCAACCCGATATTCGAATCCGCGCCAAGGAACGGCGTTCCGGTGCGGAAGTCGAGTGCGGCCAGGATGCCCTTGTATCGCAGCTCCGCGGCGTTGAAATATCCCGTGGAGATGAAATCGAGCTGATTGGTGGCATCACGCGTAAACAAATCGCAGAACGGCGAATTGGGGAAATCGGCGGAATCATAGCAATTCTCGACGATGTCGTCCGAAGCCAACTGGGTAATGACATCCTTCACCTTGATGTCGACATAGTCGACCGACAGCGAGAGCCGCGGAATGAAGCTGGGACGCAGCACCGCACCGATCGTGAAAGCGTTCGACTTTTCGTTCCGCAGGTTGGGATTACCTACGACCGCCTGAAGGATGCTGGCATCGTCCGAGGTGGCATCGAAATTGGCCGGAATTCCCGCTGCCGCACAGTTAGCGGCACGCGTGGCGGGAGCCGGACCTTCATCCTGATTGAACTGATCGCAGGGATCTTCGGCGAAACCAAAGAAGCTGCTCGACGGGTTGAACGCCTCGGTGATGAACGGCGCGCGGATCGCGCGGGTGTAGTTACCGCGCAGCGTGACGTCGCGGATCGGCTGCCAGCTGCCGCCGAGCGTCCAGGTCAGGTCGCCGCCGGCCGTCGAATGATCGACATAGCGCGCCGCCCCCTGCAGCTCGAGCGAATAGATCAGCGGGACGTTGTTGGACGGACTCACCAGCCCGGCCCGCAGTTCGCCGAAGATTTCGTCGGTGTTATACTTGCCGTTGAGCGGCTGGATGACCACCGACTGGCCAAAAGCCACGCGGTCGTTGGTCGGATCGCCATCGCCGTCGGCATCGGTCAGCGGATCGGGATCGTCGCCACCCGCCAGGAACGCGCCCGGATCGAAGTTCTGCGATTCGGCGCGATGCTCGTAACCGATCGCGAACGAGAGATCGCCGCCGGGTAATGCGAACAGCGGCCCCGCCAGCGAAGCGGTGAAAATCTTCTGCTTGTTGACCGACACCGGCCGCGTGATCGCGGTGATATAGTCGCGCGCTGCCTGCGAGGTCTGCATCCCGAAAAGATTGAGCGGCGCACAGGTCGAACTGACCGTCTCCGCCGGAGAATTCACGGCGCCCGGGCGGCAGATGATATTGCCATTCGCCGCGCCGCCATTGAACAGGCCTTCATCGACAGCGTCCACCGCATTGAAGAAGTTCTGCGTGGCGATCGCGGGAACCTTGCCGGTGGTCTTCGATCGGCCATAGTTCCCGACGATTTCGAAGGACCATTCGCGGCCACCAAGTCCGGTGAACTTGCCGTCGAGGCCCAACACATAACGCTGAATTTCGACGTTGCCGGTGGAGCGCCCCGAAATCACATCGGTATTCGCGCGCTGCAGCAGGAAGGTGTCGCCGATTGCCTGCGCCTGAATGATCGCCCGCGCTTGGGGCGTCAGGAACGGATTGTCGGTGCTCATGACAATCGCGCCAGCGGGATCGCCCGCATAGCCGAACAAATAGCTATTATACTCCGGCTGGTCGCGAAGATTGACGCCGCGGCTGCGGCTGTACCAACCTTCACCGAACAGACGGATTTTATCGGTCAGGTCAAAGCTCAGCAGCAAGTTGCCGCTATAGCGTTCGGTGTCGGTCAGCAGGTTGGAAAGGGGTACAAGGCTGAAACCGTTGCCACCCGATGCGTCGATGCTGAACGACGTCGGATCGCCATTGGCATCGAGCGGGCCGAACGACGTCCCGAAATCGATCGGAATCAAATTACCGTTCGCGTCAAAGCGCAGTGCATTGCCCTGCGCATCGACAAAACCGCCCTGCGGGAAGCCAAGATTATTGGCCTGCCCCTGGCTGACAGGAATGAAGTCAAACAGCGTCGGGATGCCGAATTCGGAAATCGTCGGAATGCGGCGATCGCGGAAGATCACATTGTCGAATTGCGAATTCGGATCGTTGGGACGGCCATAAAAGCCGCCATCGTAAAGCCGAGGGCGGGCGGTCTGCAGCAAACCTTCGCCCTTGTTATACTCGCCCGAGATCGTGATGTTTGCTCGGCCATCTAGGAAGTTTTTGCCGGCAAGGCCGCGAAACCGATAGTTGGCCGCATCGCCGCGGCTGGAAACGCCGTACTGGCCGTCAATTTCCAGACCTTCATAGTCGCGCTTCAGAACGACATTGACCGTACCCGCGATCGCGTCCGAACCGTAAATCGGCGCGCCGCCGATGACGATCGTTTCGACACGATCAATCAGCTTGGTCGGAATGACGTTCAAATCGACCTGGTTGCCGCCCTGACCCGTCGGGCCAAAGATCGATGCGGTGTTCGAGCCGACAAAGCGGCGGCCATTGACCAGCGTCAGCGTGCGTTCCGAACCAAGGCCCAGGAAGTTGACGAAGCTTTGCCCGGGGCCGAAGCTCGACTGCGCGCCAACCGGGCTGCTGCCCGGAACACCAAAGGCAGGCAGCTCGTTCAGCGCCTGTCCGAGTGTTTCAAAGCCACGCGACTCAATCTGGTCACCGCTGATGACAACCGAAGGTTCGACAGTATCGAAATTGGCGCGCGAGATTCGTGATCCGGTCACGATGATAGCACTGCCATCTTCTGCTGCGGCGACCTCTTGCGGCGCGACACTGTCGTCCGGTGCGGTGGTGTCCTGCGCTTGGACGGAGGTGGCAGATATGGTTAGCGCGAGTGTGGACACACAGACGCTGAAAGCGGCCTTCGAAACTTTGATCATCGCAATATTCCCCGGTTGTCTAGGAGTTTAACCCCACCCTTCCGGCCAGAATAAGACTCAAAGCCCAAGTATCTATTAAAAAGTCACTCAGCCCGTCTCTTTCTGCGCGAGTGTTGCGGCGACGACACTGTCGCCGCCGCAAGCCCTGCAGTTCATCAATAGCGGTAATGATCCGGCTTGAACGGCCCTGCAACCGGCACGCCGATATAGTCGGCCTGCTTCTGGCTCAGCTGGCTCAGCTTAACGCCCAGCTTGTCGAGGTGCAGCGCCGCGACCTTTTCGTCGAGGTGCTTGGGCAGGACATAGACGTCGTTGCCGTACTGGTCGCTGCGGGTCCACAGTTCGATCTGCGCCAGTGTCTGGTTGGTGAAGCTCGCCGACATCACGAACGAAGGATGGCCCGTCGCGTTGCCGAGGTTCACCAGGCGGCCCTTCGACAGGATGATGATCTGCTTGCCATCGGGGAATTCGACCAGGTCGACCTGCGGCTTCACTTCGGTCCATTTGTAATTGGCGAGCGCCGCGATCTGGATCTCGCTGTCGAAATGGCCGATGTTGCAGACGATCGCCATATTCTTCATGCCCGCCATATGTTCGGCGGTGATCACGTCGGCGTTGCCGGTCGCGGTGACAAAGATGTCCGAACGCTTGACCGCTTCGTCCATCGTCACGACCTCGAAGCCCTCCATCGCCGCCTGCAGCGCGCAGATCGGGTCGATTTCGGTCACCAGCACGCGCGCGCCGCCATTGCGGAGCGACTGCGCCGAGCCCTTGCCGACGTCGCCGAAGCCGGCGACGGTCGCGACCTTGCCCGCAAGCATCACGTCGGTGCCGCGGCGGATCGCGTCGACGAGCGACTCTTTACAGCCATAAAGATTGTCGAACTTCGACTTGGTGACACTGTCGTTGACGTTGATCGCAGGGAAGGGCAGCTCGCCCTTCTTGGCGATGTGGTACAGGCGGTGAACGCCGGTCGTCGTTTCTTCGGACACACCCTTGATCGCCTTGACCGTCTTGGTCAGGTAACCGGGGTTCGCCGCAACAAACGCCTTCAGCGCGCGCTGCATCTCGATTTCTTCTTCATTCTCGGGCGCGGGCATGCCCTGACCGGCTTCGAGCTTCGCGCCCCAGAGCGCGAACATCGTCGCGTCGCCGCCGTCGTCGAGGATCAGGTTGCAGGTGGTGCCGTCCTCGATGCCCCAATCGAAGATGCGGCCGACGTAGTCCCAATAATCGGCCAGGCTCTCGCCCTTGATCGCGAACACCGGCACGCCCGTCGCGGCGATCGCGGCGGCGGCGTGGTCCTGGGTCGAAAAGATGTTGCACGTCGCCCAGCGGACTTCGGCGCCGAGAGCGGTCAGCGTTTCGATCAACACCGCTGTCTGGATCGTCATGTGCAGCGACCCGACGATCTTCGCACCCTTCAGCGGCTGCGAAGCCCCAAACTCTTCGCGCAGCGCCATCAGGCCCGGCATTTCGGTTTCGGCGATGTTGATTTCCTTGCGACCGAAGTCGGCAAGCGCGATGTCGGCAACGACATAGTCACGGGTATCGGCGGCGAGAGTGGCCACAATAAGTCTCCTGTAGGCGAGTTCGGCCGCAGGCGAGCGGCCCCGAAAATAGGGTAATTATGTTGCGCGCCCTAGCTCAAAGTGGCCCGCCGATCAAATATAAACTTTTCTTTATATCGCGATTGCCGCGCAGTCCGCCGCGCACCGCAGCCGTGAAAATCGGCGGCGCAAAACGCACCGGCGCGCAAATTTATTTTCAGCGGGCGCAATTGTGACAGCCGGGGCCGCAAAATTGTGACACCGAGTCGGCCAAGCCAAGATTCTGAAAATCTTGGCTTATAATCCGCCGTACGCTTAGCATAATTTGTTATTGTGACACGAGTGTTACAAGGCGCCGGAAACATTGACTTTTCCGCTCATGGGGCAGAAAATCGGCTAAAGTTTTCGGGGAGATAGAGAGATGAAAAAAAGTTTGCTGCCGCTGATCGCCTTGGCCTTTGCGACCCCGGCCGCCGCCCAATCGATCATCGTCGTGACCGGACCGCAGGCCGATTCGACGGCGCTGCCCGTCGCTTATGCCGAGCTGCGCGCCGGTGAAAATCACGCCGCGGTCGCAAAGCTGACCGGCGAAACCACCGCCGCCGCCCGCGACCCGTCGCGGCTGATCAACCTCGGCACCGCCTATGCTCGTCTGGGTCGCACCAGTGACGCCGCCGCCGCCTATGACGCGGCCCTCGCCAGCCCGATCCGCTACGATCTCGAACTCGCCGATGGACGCTATGTCGATTCGCGCTGGGCCGCCCGCACCGCGCGCGCGAACCTTGCGGCGGGACGCCCGCTGTTGGCGCTGGCGCAGTAACTTTAGCCTCGTCATCCCGGCGAAGGCCGGGAGCTCGCCGTCTCGTCCTGACGCGCCGATGAGGTTCCGGCCTTCGCCGGAATGACGAATAGGGGAAAATTAGGCTTCACCACCCTCGGTTGTCAGCAAGCGGGCGTCCACTCCCGCTTCGGCAAACGCCGCCTGCCAGCGCTTGGCGGGCGGCGTGTCGAACAACAGGGCATCGCTGCCCGGGGTGACGTGCCAGCCGTGGCGCACCATCTCACCCTCCAGCTGCCCCGCCGACCATCCCGCATAACCCAGCGCCACCAGCCAGCGCGACGGCCCGCGCTCCTCACCGATGGCGCGCAGGATGTCGTGCGAGCTTGAAATCATCCAGCGGTCGGCGACCTGCACCGCCTCCTGCCCGCCCCAGTCCATGCTGTGCAGAACGAACCCGCGCGACGGCTCGACCGGCCCGCCCACAAACACCGGCTGGTCCAGCGGATCGTCATGCGCGATTTCGAGCTGATCGAGCACCGCACCCACGGTCATTCTGGCCATCGGATCCGAAATCCCGATCCCCATCGCGCCCTCTTCGTCATGGCTGATCATCGCGATCACCGAATGCTCGAAGCGGGGATCGCCGATCCCGGGCAGCGCAAGCAGCAGCTGGCCGGTGAACCAAATGGGGTCTATCTCCATCGCGCCATCATGCAGCGGAGGGACGGGGCGGTCCAGCATCTTTGGCGCGAATGTCGGCCTTGGGGTGGGACGCGGACATTCCCCTCTCCCGTCGGGAGAGGGATACGCAGGCTTGGTTGTGCAGCAACCTAGCCGAAGTTGGGTGAGGGCATCACCCGTCAACTGAGAAAATTGGACTCCGACACCCTCACCCAACCCTCTCCCAAGGGGAGAGGGGTTTACGTCCGCAACCGGTCGCAAGCGGAAACCGCCAAAATCCCGCCCCATCCCCTTCACCAACCTTGACTCCCGCCCTGCCCGACCCAATGTCTCGCCGACCAGAAATCCCCTCAACGAAAAGGATGCCGACCATGACGATCCAGACTGGCGACAAGCTGCCCGACGCCACCTTTGTAAAGGTCACCGAAAACGGCCCCGAACAGGTCAGCACCGCCGATTATTTCAAGGGCCGCAAGGTCGCGCTGTTCTCGGTCCCCGGCGCCTTCACCCCGACCTGCTCGGCCAAGCATCTGCCGGGCTTCGTCGACAAGGCGGCCGAGCTGAAGGCCAAGGGCGTCGACGAAATCGTCTGCACCGCGGTCAACGACGCCTTCGTGATGGGCGCATGGGGCAAGAGCGGCAATGCTGGCGACAGCGTGACCATGCTCGCCGACGGCAATGGCGATTTCGCCGAAGCGGTCGGGCTGACCATGGACGGCAAGGCATTTGGCATGGGCAAGCGCGGCCAGCGTTTCTCGATGGTCATCAACGACGGCGTCGTCGAACAACTCAACGTCGAAGCCCCCGGCGAGTTCAAGGTGTCGAGCGCGGATCATATGCTCGAACAGCTGTAAGTCGATAATTCCCCTCCCTTCAGGGAGGGGTTAGGGGTGGGTGCGAGCGAAGCGAGCGCGGCCCGGCGCCTGACGGCGCCCCCCCCCCCCCACCCCTCCCTAAAAGGAAGGGGAGAATTATGCCCACCCCTTCCCTTTTGTCACATATTCGTGCAACAGCGTCGCGATGACATCAGACGCATCGCACCCACCCGACATCACCGACCCCACTGCCCTCGTCGATGAGGTCATCGCCGAACTGCAAGACAGGTTCCGCGCCTCGGTCACCAACCTCAAATCCGCCATCGCCGCCTATGTCCGCGATCGCACCCTGCCGCCAGCCGACGCCGCGGCCACCGGGCTGTTCGACTATCCGGCGATCCGCCTGACCACCACCGGCGAACAGCGCGAGGGGCAAAAGGGGCATAATCTCGCCTTTGGCCAGTTTGAGCGCGCGGGCGTATTTGTCACCACCGTGACGCGCCCCGACCTGTTCGCCGATTATCTGCGCGATCAGCTCGGTCTGCTCGCGCGCCATTACGACATCACGCTCGAGGTCACGCGCACCGGGCAGCAGATCCCCTTCCCCTATGTGCTCGACGCCAGCGATGGGTCGGACATGGGCGGGGTCACCCCGCTCGAACTCGCGCGCCACTTCCCCACCACCGAACTCGCTGACATCGGCGACGAGCTCGCCGACGGCCTGTTCGGTGCCGACCCCACCGCGTCGCAGCCGCTCGCGCTGTTCGACGCGCTGCGCACCGATTTCAGCCTTGCGCGTCTCCGCCACTACACCGGCACCGCGCCCGAACATTTTCAGCGCTACATATTGTTCACCAACTACCACCGTTATGTCGACGAATTCGTCGCCTGGGCGGGGGCGCAGGTCGGGCAAGGCCGCTACACTGCGCTCGCCGGGGCCGCGGGGCTCTATGTCGACCAGCCCGGCGTGAACGCCAGCGCGCTCGTCGCCGACAGCGCCTGGCGGCGGCACCAGATGCCCGCCTACCACCTGATCGCCCCCGACGGCGGCGGCATTACGCTGGTCAACATCGGCGTCGGCCCGTCGAACGCCAAGACGATCTGCGACCATCTCGCGGTCCTGCGGCCCGAGGCGTGGCTGATGATCGGCCATTGCGGCGGGCTGCGTCCCAGCCAGCGCATCGGCGACTATGTCCTCGCCCACGCGTACCTGCGCGACGACCATATCCTCGACGCGGTGCTGCCGGTCGCCATCCCGATCCCACCGATCGCCGAAGTCCAACAGGCTTTGGCGAGCGCCGCCGAGTCCGTCTCGGGCGCCACCGGCGCCGACCTCAAGAAACGCATGCGCACCGGCACCGTCGTCACCACCGACGACCGCAACTGGGAATTGCGCTACACCGACAGCGCGCTGCGCTTCTCGCAATCGCGCGCGATCGGCATCGACATGGAGAGCGCGACGATCGCCGCGCAGGGCTACCGCTTCCGCGTCCCCTACGGCACCCTGCTCTGCGTCAGCGACAAGCCGCTCCACGGCGAACTCAAACTGCCCGGACAGGCGAACCGCTTCTATGAAGAGGCGATCGCCGCCCACCTCCAGATCGGCATCCGCGCCTGCGAAACGATGCGCGACGAGGGCGCCAAGCTGCACAGCCGCAAATTGCGCGCGTTTAATGAGCCGCCGTTTCGTTGAACGCCGCGCCCGACCGGTCCCGCAGCGTTGCAGGGCGTGTCGCCATCGTCACAGGCGCAGCTAGCGGCATGGGCCGCGCGACCGCGTTGCTGCTCGCGAGCGAAGGCGCGATGGTCGCCGTCACCGACCTCGACCTCGCTGCCTGCGAAATCGTCGCCGCCGACGCGGGCGCCAACGCCAAAGCCTTCGCCCTCGATGTTTCGGACGGCGCGGCGATCAAGCGCGTAGTCGCCGACGTTGCCGCGACCTTTGGCGGAGTCGACATTCTGATCAACAACGCCGGGGTATCGAGCTTTTGCGCACTCGATGCCGAGGATGAATATGAAATGATCTGGCACCGCGCGATCGCGGTGATGCTGACCGCGCACCAGAGGATGGTCCGCGCTGCGCTGCCATGGCTACGCCAGAGCGACGCGCCGCGGATCGTCAATATCGCCTCGACCGAAGGACTCGGCGCGACGCCCGGCGACACACCCTATGTCGCCGCCAAGTCGGGGGTCGTCGGCCTGACGCGCGGACTCGCCGTCGACCTTGGTCGCGACGGCATCACCGTCAACTGCATCTGTCCCGGCCCGATCCATACCGGCATGACCGACAAGGTTCCCGACGCGGACAAGCTCGTCTTCGCAAAACGCCGCACCGCGCTCCGCCGCTATGGCGAGCCCGAAGAGGTCGCGCATATCACGCTCAGCCTCGTGCTGCCCGCCGCCAGCTACATCACCGGCGCGATCATCCCCGTCGATGGCGGCCTGACGGCGCGCAACGCCTGATCATTTACATATGTCCGCACGCTGGTGGACTGCCGGGTCACCCCGCGCCGAACAGCTGTCGATGGCGGTCGGCGGCGCGCCGCCACAGCCGTTCGACCTCGGGCAGCTCCATCGCGAAAATTTCGTGTCCGACGGTGGCCATCTCGTCAGCCGATTCCAGCAAGCGTTGCGTCTTTCCCGCTGGCGTCAGCTGGGTCAGCACCCGACCGCGCAGCGTCCAGTGCGTGTCGCCGCGGCGTAGCTGCATCACCAGATTCTGGACGAACGGCGACCAGTCTTCGCGCGCGAGCGCCGATCTCATGGCGCCCAAGACGCCTTCATCTGCGGGTCCGGTAGTGAAATCGAACCCGAACGGCGCGCCATCGCCGACGGTCTCGTCGAAAGTCCAGCGGTCGCCTTCGACATGCACCAAATGGATCGCATAGGGTCCATCAACGCCTATCCTGGACTCGATCGCAAGCGGCGCGGTGATCGACCCGCCGAACCCGACGTCGACCAGATAAGGCCGGTCGAGATCGACGCGCAGGCACAGATGATTGCCCCGCCGTTCGGCGACATCGCCGCCGCGCCGCACATCGCCGCTCAGCCAGGTGACGGCATAACCCAGATCGGCGAGCAGGACGCCGAACAGCGTGTTGACCTCGTAGCACCAGCCGCCGCGACCGCGACCTACCACCTTGTCAAAGATGGCATCGACCGTCGCCGGCGGAACGCGGCCGAGTTGCACGTCGAGGTTTTCGAACGGCACCCGGTCGAGATGCGCGCGCATCAGCGCGCCGAGCGCTGCCAGATCGGCCCGGACCGGCACCGCAGCACCGATTCGGTCCAGATAGCGCGCGCGGTCGAAAGTGAGCGGCGCGGACGACTGGCTCACCACCCTTGCGGTTTGCCCTTGTTCTGTTCGTCGAGCCACGTCTTCAGCGGCGCAAAATAGTCAGCCATTGCCTTGCCCGACATCTCGCGGCTGCCGGTGAAGGCCTCCAGGGCATCGGGCCAAGGTTTGGACGCGCCCATTTCGAGCATCGCGTTCAGCTTCGCGCCGACCTCCTTGTTGCCATAGAAAGAACAGCGGTGGAGCGGCCCGGTCCAGCCCGCCTGCTTGCACGCCGCTTCATAGAATTGGAACTGCAGGATGCGCGCGAGGAAATAGCGGGTGTAGGGCGTGTTGCCCGGGATGTGGAATTTCGCGCCCGCGTCGAACGCGTTCGCTGGCCGCTCGCCCGGCGGGACGATGCCCTGATATTGGGTGCGGAGTTGGGTCCACGCCTTGTTGTAATCGGCGGGCTTGATCGTGCCGTCGAACACCCCCCAGCGCCAGCGATCGACGAGCAGGCCGAACGGCAGGAAGGCGACCTTGTCCATCGCCTGCCGCAGCAGCAGCCCGGTATCCTTGTCAGCGCTCGGCACCTTCGCCTTGTCGAGCAGGCCGATGTCGACGAGATATTGCGGGGTGATCGACAGCGCGACGAAATCGCCGATCGCCTCGTGGAAACCGTCATTGGCGCCATTGAGGTAGAGATAGGGCTGCTTGTTGTAGGCGCGCTGATAGTAGTTATGACCCAGCTCGTGATGGATCGTGGTGAAATCGTCCGCATTCACCTTGATGCACATCTTGATGCGGATATCGTCCTTGTTATCGACATCCCACGCCGACGCGTGACAAATCACTTCGCGGTCGGCGGGCTTCAGGAACTGGCTGCGTTTCCAGAACGTCTCCGGCAGCGGCGCCATGCCGAGCGACGAATAGAAATTCTCACCCGCCTTGACCATGTCGAGCGGGGTCTTGCCCTGCGCGGTCAGCAAATCGCCAACGTCATAACCCAGGTCGCCCGAGCCCGCGGGCGCGACGAGCGGGTATATATTGCCCCATTCCTGCGCCCACATATTGCCGAGCAGGTCGGCGCGGATCGGGCCGGTCTTGGGCTGCACCGCGTCGCCATATTTCTCGTTCAGTTTCCAGCGCGTATAGGTGTGGAGCGCCATATAGAGCGGCTTCACTTCCTGCCAAAGCCGCTCGGTCGTCTTCGCGAAATCCTCTGGCGACATGTCATAACCCGAACGCCACATCGCGCCGGTGTCGGCAAAACCAAGCTCTTTCGCGCCTTCGTTGGCGATGCCGACCAGACGCGCATAGTCGTCCTTCATCGGCGCGCCGACATTATCGTGCCAGCTGGTCCACATCTCAGCGAATTGCGCGGGGGTGTTCTTCAGGTCGCCCATCGCGGCCTCGATGTCGGAGCCCGAGATTTCCTTGCCGTCGAGCGTCCCGCGACCCTTGCCATATTGCGACTGCAGGTCGGTGGCGATCGTATTGAGCTCGGTCGCGGCGCCGGGTTTCGTCGGCGCGGGCAGGACCAGGCCATTGCGCAGGATGTCGAGCTTGCGCTTGGTATCGGCGCTGAGGCCGGGAACATCCTTATACTTGGCGGCTTCGAGCGCATATTTCACCGATTTCTCGGTGCCGACGGCGTTGATCCGCGACGCCATCGCGTCGGTGTCTTCGGTCAGATAGGTGCTGTTGACCCAGTTCACCTGGCTCGCTTCCACCGTGTAATCGAACAGATCCTTTTCGGCGGCGGCGATAAAGGCGTCGGCATCGGCGGCGGTGGGTTTCGCCGCCTTGGCGGCCGATGCTGCGGGCTTCTGCTCCGCCGCAATGGCGGGGCCGGCGACGGCGAGCGACAGGGCCAGCGACAGGGTCGAAATCATAGCTTTCATGGGGTGCGATCCTCTGGACGATTCTGAAGGCGCTCTTTGGCGCGATAGCGGAAACTTGGACCGCGTCGGCGGCGCGGTCAAGCGGTCAGGAACGCCGCCATTGCCTCGCCGAGCTCGGGCTGGGTCACGCTCGACATATGGGTGCCAGGAATCGTCGCGAGCTTTGCATCGGCGAGCGCGGCGACCAGTTCTGGGGCCGAACCATTGTCCTGATCGTGTTCGCCGCACACGACGAGCACGGGCATCGTCAGCGCGGCCAGCGCTTCTGGCGGGGTGTCGGTAAAGCTATCCAGCAGATGCCCCGCGGCGATGCGGTCGACCTTCATCGTCTTCATGAACTGGATCGACAGCCAAGTGTCGTCGCCGCGCTTGGCGGTTTCATATTCGGCAATGACGCGCTTGAAGAACTGACCACGCCGCCGCCAACCAGCGAGTCCTGCCAAGCCCATGCCGCCCAAGATCAACCGGCGCGGCTTCATGCCCGCCACGACCGCGCGAACGCTGGTGCGCGCGCCTAGCGAAAAGCCGCCGACGTCGAAGTCAGCCAAGCCGAGATGCGCGACCAGATCCTTCAAATCGCGCACTAGCACGTCGGGCGGATAATGCTCCTCGTCATGCGGCGCCTCGCTCGATCCATGGACACGCAGGTCCGGCATGATGACGCGATAGCCCTCGGCGGCGATACGCGCCGCGGTGCCGAATTTGATCCAGTTGACCTCGCCACTCGAAAACAGGCCGTGGAGCAGGACCAGCGGCCGACCCTCGCCCGTTTCGCGCCACGCCAGCCGCACGCCGTCGCGGGCCTCGAAAAATTGGGGTTCGATCATCATACCCCGGCTATGCCCCCGCGGCGGCCGGTTGGGCAAGGCCGTTCAGCGCGGCCGCAGCCCCTTTTGCTCCATCCGCCACTTCGCCATCTCGATCCGATCCTGCCCGAAGAAAGGCTCGCCTTCGAACACCAAAGTCGGCACCCCCCAATGACCGGCCATCTCGAGCGCGACCTGATTGGCGGCGATTTCATTGTCGAGCGCCCCGGAGTCTTTCTCGGCTTCGGCGTCCAGTTCGGCGAGATCGAGCCCGGCGCGCTGCGCCGCGCCCGCCAGATGATCGCCCAGATGCCAGTCGCGCGCGCCGCCCCAGATCAGTTGCGCCGTTTCATGCGCAAACGCCAGACTCTTGCCGCGCCGCGACGCCGCCTGCCCGAGCCGGGTGAGGCGATAGATATAGGGCTGCTCGGCGGCGATCGCGCGCGTCGTCAAGTCCTGGACGATCGGGTCGGGACGCGGCGGGCCGAAGGGGATGCCGTGGAACTGCGCGACGCGGATCATGTCGCGCATCGTGTAGCTGAGCCAATTGGGGTGCGCGCGGTCAAAAAATTCGGGCTGTCGGATCGCGAGCGGATAGACGGGGCGGAGGTTGATCGACAGGTCGTGGCTCGCCGCCAGCGCGCGGTAGCGGGCGATAGCGAGATAGCTGTAGGGCGAGCGGAACGACCAGAAGAGGTCTGCGGTCAATGTCATCGCGTCATCCTGCGGAAATGGCGCCGCTTTGCAAGCTTTGTCGGCGGAGTTTACACCAAGGTGGATGGAGTTGCGGAAGTTGGCAAAGTTGTCACCCTGTCGATCCCTTGCAGTTAGTAGCTATTGCTATTATATCGCATGCCATGAGTGAAACGATCGGATTCCTGCTCAACGATTCGGCGCGGCTGTTCCGCCGCGCGTTCAACGCCCGCACCCGCGATACGGGGATCACCGCACTGCAATGGCGGCTGATCACCTATCTGCGGCGCAACGAGGGGATCAGGCAGGGGCCGATGGCCGAGCTGATCGAGGTCGAGCCGATCACGCTGTCGCGGATGATCGACCGGCTGGTCGAGGCCGATCTGGTCGAGCGCCGCCCCGACCCGACCGACCGCCGCGCCTGGCAGCTGTATCTGGCGCCGCGCGCCGCCGAGCTGCTCAACGGCATGCGCGATACGATCGATGCCCTGACCGCCGAAGCGACCGAAGGGCTGACCGCCACCGAACGCGACCAGCTGAACAATCTGGTCGAGCGCGTCCGCGCCAATCTGTCGCGCCGCGTTTGCCAAAAAGAAGAGGCCGCCTGATGGACCAGCTCTCCCCCGCCCGCCCCGCGGCCGACGACACCAACGCCGCGCCCAAGGCCGACCCGTTGCCGCCGCCCAGCCCGACGGTCGCGGCGGACGCAAAGGCCGCGCCGAAGTGGCGCACCCGCCTGCTGATGTTCGGCCTGCCCGCGATCCTGATCGCTGCTGGCGGATATTATTGGCTGACCAGCGGCGGATCGGTGTCGACCGACAATGCCTATGTCCAGATGGACAAGGTGTCGGTCGCCGCCGAAGTGGGCGGCCGGATCACCGAAGTTGCCGTGCGCGATGGCCAGCAGGTCGCGGCGGGGCAATTGCTGTTCCGCATCGACGGCGAACCCTATGCGCTGAATGTTGCGCAAGCGACTGCGGCGATCGACGCCGCGCAAGTGGAGGTCGGCAATCTGTCGGCGAGCGCCAACACGTCGAGCGTCGACATCGCGGCCGCGCGCGAGGATGTCGCCTTTGCGCAGGTCAATTTCGAGCGACAGGCCGCGCTGATGGAGAAGGGCTTCACCACCAAGGCCGCTTATGATGCGTCGCGCCACGCGGTGTCACAGGCCCGCGAGCGGGTACGGCAGGCTGAAGCGGCGGCAGTCGAAGCGCGCACCAAGCTGGCCGCGGGTCCGGCGAGCGGGGTCAATCCGCAGGTCGAGGCGGCGCGCGTTCAGCGGTCGCAAGCGCAGGTCAACCTTGGCCGCACGACGGTCCGCGCGCCGAGCGCCGGACGCGTCGCGCAATCGGACCGGTTGCAGATCGGCCAGATGATGGTCGCGGGGCTGCCCGCGGTGACGCTGGTCGACACCGCGCATCCGTGGGTCGAAGCGAATTTCAAGGAAACCGACCTAGCCAATATGCGCGTCGGCCAGCGCGCCGAGCTGAGCTTCGACGCCTATCCGGGGCTGAAAGTGCGCGGCCATGTGCTGGTGATCGGCGCCGGGACGGGCAGCGAGTTTTCGGTGCTGCCGGCGCAGAATGCGACGGGCAATTGGGTCAAGGTGACGCAGCGGGTGCCGGTGAAAATCGCGTTCGACGAAAAGCCGTCGCGCGAGATGATTGCGGGGCTGTCGGCAGATGTGCGGGTGTTTACGAGCGGTGGTGCGGTGGCGGGGAAGTAGGGGTGGCCTTGGCGTCCCCAAAGCGCGTCATTGCGAGCGCAGCGAAGCAATCTCCAGCCATCGGCCTTACGCAAGGCCGATGGCTGGAGATTGCCGCGTCGCCTGCGGCTCCTCGCAATGACGAGAGTGTGTGCGCTGTGCCTGCAATGGTATCATCCCTGTGGCGAAGCCATGGGGAGGTGGCAGCGCGGAGCGCTGACGGAGGGGCTTTGGCGCCGCCGTCGCGGCCCCTCCACCCCTCGCTTCGCGAGCGGTCCCCCTCCCCATGGCTTCGCCGCAGGGAGGATTGGTTCTAGCCATGGCCTCCCGCTCCCTTCCCCGCCGCCCCAACGCCGCCGCACTGCCCGCTGACGACAGCATCCCGCTGCACGAACGTGTCCGCCATCGCGCCCTGCTGACCGTCGCGGTCATGGGGGCGTCGATCATGCAGATCCTCGACACGACGATTGCCAATGTTGCCATCCCGCACATGCAGTCGGCGCTCGGCGCGACGAGCGAGACGGTGACGTGGGTGCTGACCAGCTATATCCTCGCGAGCGCCGTCGCGATGCCGATTACCGGCTGGCTGGCCGATCGCATCGGTCGGCGCGAGCTGTTTCTGGCCGCCATCGCCGGATTTATCCTGGCGTCGATGGCCTGCGGTGCGGCGCAGTCGCTGGAGCAAATGGTCGCCTTTCGCTTTTTGCAGGGCGTGTTCGCCGCCTTTATCGGCCCGCTGTCGCAATCGGTGATGCTCGACATCAACCCGCCCGAGCGTCACGCGCGCGCGATGTCGATCTGGGGCATGGGGATCATGATCGGGCCGATCCTGGGGCCGGTGCTCGGCGGCTGGCTGACCGAACAGGCGAGCTGGCGCTGGGTGTTTTACGTCAACCTGCCCTTCGGGCTGCTGACGCTGGCGATGATGTGGGCGCTGCTGCCGGCGACCAAAAAGACCAGCCGCCGGTTCGACCTGTTCGGCTTTTCGATGCTCGCGCTGGGGCTCGCCGCGCTGCAACTGATGCTCGACCGCGGCGCGCATGCCGACTGGTTCGACAGCGCCGAAATCTGGATCGAATGCGGCGTCGCGATCGCCTGTTTGTGGATGTTTGTCGTCCATATGTTTACCGCGCGTGCGCCATTGTTCAGCCGCGCGATGCTGGCCGACCGCAATCTGGTCACCGCGATGGGGTTCATGGTCGTGATCGGCGTGGTGATGTTCGCGTCGATGGCGCTGTTGCCGCCGATGCTGCAAAATCTGTTCGGCTGGCCGGTGATCGACACCGGGCTGGCGCTCGCGCTGCGCGGGGTCGGTATTTTGATGAGCATGTGGATCGCGGGGCAATTGCTGGGCAAGATCGACGCGCGCTGGCTGGTCGGGACCGGGCTGGCCATCGCCGCTTATTCGCTGTGGCAGATGAGCCACTGGTCGCTGGCGATGGGGATGCAGCCGGTGATCATCAGCGGGCTGGTGCAGGGGGTCGGCATGGGACTGATCTTCATCCCGCTCAACACGATGGCGTTCGCGACGATCCAGCCGCAGTTCCGCACCGACGGGTCTAGCCTGCTCAACCTGTTCCGCAGCCTGGGCGCGTCAATCGGCATTTCGATCGTCACCACATTGCTGGGGGCGAATATCCAGACCAGCCACGCCGACCTGGCGGCGCATGTCACCAACAGCTCGGTCAGCCTGCTCGACCCGTCGACCGCCGACCGCTTCGGCATCGCCGGCGACACCGCGCTGGCGATGGTCAATGCCGAGATCAACCGGCAGGCGGCGATGGTCGCCTATATCGACGATTTCTGGGTGATGATGTGGGTGACGCTGGCGTCGGTGCCGCTGGTGCTGTTGCTGCGCCCGCCGAAACCGGGCGGGCCGGTCGCGTCGGCGGCGGATATGGGGCATTAGGTCAAGTCGGCCTTGGGGCGGATCCGGACCGGGAGCTTTCATAAGACGGGTACGCGCAGCAGCCGCTATCGTGCTTGCCACATCCCGTAGTGCACAGCGTCTTTGTATGTCTCCGACGAGAATCCGCGGTGCTTGGCCTCATATTCCGCCCGAAGACGATCATAGGTTCCATCATCGCGGGACCAGGCGTCACCGACTGCATAGGCATCCTGTAAGAGCGCAGATGCCCTCATCCGCCAAATTTCTACGTCAAAGGGACGAAACGCCTGCTCAAGAACGGTGAGCGGAATTGGATCACAGAAGGGGTCCGGTCCCATTTGCCGATTATGGCCATTATAGTGGATGATGGTGAAAACCGCGTCTGGCAACGCGAGCGCAAGCGCGCGCGCTCGAATCCGTGCTTGCTCATCCTCGCAAGCTTGCCCGACACGCGCTTGCATGTGCACCTCCATACGACGGGTTGTTCGCTCAGCATGACGCAGCGGCGAAATCCCGGCCTTCGCCGGGATGACGATCTGGGTCAGCGCGGCTTCAATAATCACCGAAAAAAGCAGTTCACCCCCGCGAACAGCGCGTCGATCTTTGCCGCGTCGCCGGGTTCGGCGAACATGCCGCCAACGACATTTTCACCTGTGCCGATGCTGAATTCCTCGCCCAGCGTGCTGTCCTCGAGATCGACGATCGACATCGATTCGGCCGCCTTGGCGCGGGTGGTGCCGATGGCGATGCCGCTGGTCGTCGAATAGGCGGCGGCGCCGGGTTCATTGCCGAGGAACCAGCCGACGAATTTGTCGTCCTGAAAATTCAGCGTCATCGCATCATAGCGGGTGAATTGCATCGGACCGGCGCCGCATTCGTCGTTGGTGCTGCGGTCATCCTGCTGGCCCGCGACATTCGCCAGCGCTGCCTCCGCCTGCGCGCGCGGGACGCCAAAGGCGAGCAGGCTGGCCTTGCCGCTGCTCTTGTCGATGAAGCGCAGCCCCTCGCCATCGAGGCTGACCGCGGTGGTTGCCGCGGCGGGGCCGTCGGCTTTGGCTGCGGGAACCGGGGGGGCTGTGGTTTCGGTGGCAGCGGGGGTCTTTTCGGGCGCCGGTTTGCACGCGGCGAGCAGCGCCACCATCACGAGGGCCGTCATGTTACGCATCGCCTATCTCCTCCGCTGGACCAGCAGCACCAATATCGCACCCAGGGTCGCCAGCGCCATATCCTTTTGCGCGTCCCAGATGTCGCCTTGCTGGCCATTATAGCGGTCGGCGGTTTCGCCCGCAGCGACGATGGTCAGCAGCCATTCGAAGATTTCATAGAGGCTGGAGATGGCCAAAACCCAGCCAAGCACGGTTAATGCCGCGCCGCGTTTGCCAAGCCCGCCGCAGCGCCGCGCGATTTCGGCGACCGGGATCACCGACAGCGCGCCAAAGGCGAAATGGACGAGACGGTCATAATGATTGCGCCGCCAGCCAAAGGCGTCGGAGAAGCTGGTGCCGGTCAGCGCCCGCGCCCAGGCGTCATAGGGGACGTTGCTATAGGCATAGCGGCCGCCAAGCGTGTGGAGCGCGAAGAAAACGACGATGCACGCGAGCGCCGGAGTCGAGAGCGGCCAGCGGCGGAGCAGCGCGGGCGCGGCGACGAGCAGCAGCATCGTCGGGATATGCTGAAGCAGCGCGATTTCGGGATAGGGCTGCTCGATCTGGGCGAGCAGCAGCAGGATCAGCAGGGCGCCGAGCAGGTGGCGCTGCGCGGGCGGGGTGGTGGAAGCGGCTTCGGTCATCGCCTCCCCCTATCCGTTCGTGGCGAGCGAAGTCGAGACACCGTGAAGACTAGCACGAACGAGGGGCATCTCGACTTCGTTCGATGCGAACGGGATTTGAGCGCGAAGCAAAAGTTTGTGGGCGGTCACCAGCGCAGCGACATGCAGCTGAGCCCCGCATCGATCCGCGCGATCTGCTCGGTTGGCAGCGGCCGGGCGTCGATACCGCGGGCGGTGAGCACCGCGCGCGTCGCGAGCCAGCGGTCGCCGACGAGTACGGTATTGCGGACGCGCAGGATGTTCGCGGCGGGGTTCTCGCCGAGCGGTGTCAGTACCACCTCCAGCCCCGCGAATTGCGGACAGTTCGCCAGTTCGGGGACGGCGAGGATGGTGTTTTCGTCGATCAGCCCGCAGCCGGTCTTGAAATGGAGGACGCCGGGCGGGGTTTCGGCGATTTCGGCGCGATAGCCGAATTTGCCGAGCAGCGCGGCGAGTTCGGTGGCACCCGCGCGATCGGTGCGTGCAGACAGGCCGATGATCACCCGGTCGGCAAGGCGCAGCACGTCGCCGCCGTCGGCATAACCGGGCCCGGCCATTTCGAGCAGCAGCGGATGATGCACGGCGAGCGCGGCGCGGATATGTTCGACCTCGCCTGCGCGGGTCGGCGCGCCGGGGCGAAGCAGGATCGCACCTTCGGGAAAGGTCAGCGCAACATCTTCGGTGAACAGCGCGTCGGGGAAGTCATCGAGCGGTTCGAGGACATCGACGGTCAGGCCGAGGTCGCGGAGCGTCGCGACATAGGCGGCATGCTCTCCGGCGAGGCCTGCGAAGTCGGGATCGGGGCCGCCGTCGGCGCGGATGCCGTGGATGGCTGATGGAGCCGGGGCGCGGCAGATGGCGTGGGTGAAGTGGTAGGGGATGGTCATGCCAGCGGCATAGCTTGAATGCACCTGCATCGCCACGGTGATCCTCCCTGTCGCGAAGCGATGGGGAGGTGGCAGCGCGAAGCGCTGACGGAGGGGCTTTGGCACAAACGTCGCCGCCCCTCCACCATCGCCTGCGGCGACGGTCCCCCTGGCGCTGCGCGCCGTCTGCGACTCCCCCATGGCTTCGCCACAGGGAGGATTGAGAGGCTTACCCCTTCTTCAGGTGCCGACGCCCGAGCAATTCCGCAATCTGCACCGCGTTCAGCGCCGCGCCCTTGCGCAGGTTGTCCGAAACGCACCACAGGTTCAGGCCGTTTTCGACCGTCGGGTCTTCACGGACGCGCGAAACGAAGGTCGCGAAATCGCCGACGCATTCGACGGGGGTGATGTAGCCGCCGTCCTCGCGCTTGTCGTGGAGCACGACGCCGGGGGCTTCGCGCAGGATGCGCTGGGCGTCCTCGGCCGACAGCTCGCGCTCCATCTCGATGTTGATCGCTTCCGAATGGCCGACGAACACCGGCACGCGGACGCAGGTCGCGGTGACCTTGATCTTGGGATCGAGGATCTTCTTAGTCTCGACCACCATCTTCCACTCTTCCTTGGTCGACCCGTCGTCGAGGAAGCTGTCGATGTGCGGGATGACGTTGAAGGCGATCTGCTTGGTGAACTTCTGGATGTCCTTTTCGTCGCCGACGAATATCTGGCGCGTCTGGTTCCACAACTCGTCCATGCCCGCCTTGCCGGCGCCCGATACCGACTGATAGGTCGAGACGACGACGCGGGTGATCTTCGCCGCGTCATGAAGCGGCTTCAGCGCGACGACCATCTGCGCGGTCGAGCAATTCGGGTTGGCGATGATGTTGCGCTTGGTATAGCCATCGATCGCGTCAGGATTCACCTCGGGCACGATCAGCGGCACGTCGGGATCCATGCGATACAGCGACGAATTGTCGATCACGACACAGCCCGCCGCCGCAGCCTTGGGCGCGTGGATCTTGGTCGCTTCGCTGCCGATCGCAAAGATCGCCATGTCCCAGCCAGCCCAGTCGAAATTGTCGATATTCTGACATTTCAGCGTGCGGCCGGTGTCACCGATTTCGACGTCGAGCCCTTGGCTGCGCGACGAGGCGACCAGCGCCAGTTCCTCGATCGGGAATTCGCGCTCGGTCAGGATGGCAAGCACTTCGCGCCCGACATTGCCCGTCGCACCGGCGACAACGATCCGATAACCCATGATGAAATCCCGTTCTGAAAATGACGTGCTGAAACGAAAAACGACCGGTTCTGCGCTTTGGCGGAACCGGTCGTTTTGGAAAGCTGTTTTCGCTTGGGGTTGGGAAAGTCTCCCTTAGCCCTCGCTGGCTTCCGGCCGGTAGTCGCGGCGCTCCGCAATACGCGCCGATTTACCAGTGCGGCCACGAAGATAATAAAGCTTCGCACGACGCACGGCACCCTTGCGGATGACGGTAATGCTGTCGAGGTTGGGCGAATAGAGCGGGAACACGCGCTCGACACCTTCGCCGAACGACATTTTGCGCACGGTGAAGTTGGAGCCCATGCCCTTGTTCGAGCGTGCGATGCACACGCCTTCGAAATTCTGGACGCGGGTGCGTTCGCCTTCGACCACCTTCACGCCGACTTTCAGCGTGTCGCCGGGGCGAAAGGTCGGAATGGTCTTTGCCGCTTTGGCAATTTCTTCGGCTTCGATCGTCTGGATGAGGTTCATGTCCTCTAGTCCTTTTCTTTTCGCCGCGCGCCAGAGGCAGGTCGGTCCCGAGCATCGATATGACGCTCCCAAAGGTCCGGCCTGCGTAACCGTGTGTGATCTTCTGCCTGGAGTTTCCGCCAGGCCGCGATCTTCGCATGATCCCCCGATCGCAGCACTTCGGGGATCGTGCGCCCTTCCCATTCAACGGGCCGGGTATAATGCGGATATTCGAGCAAGCCGTTTTCAAACGACTCATCGTCCCCGCTAGAAGCCGCGCCCATTACGCCGGGAAGCAAGCGAATGCAAGCGTCGAGCAGCAGCAACGCCCCCATCTCGCCGCCCGACAGGATGATGTCGCCCATCGACACTCCTTCGACCGGGCGCGCCTCGAAGATGCGTTCGTCGAATCCCTCGAACCGGCCGCAGAGGATGATCGCCCCCGGCCCCGCCGCAAGAGCACGAACGCGGGCTTGCGTGATCGGCGTGCCGCGCGGCGTCATGGCAAGGATCGGCAGACCCGGATGCGCCGCGACCGCATGGTCGACCGCCGCCGCCAGCACATCCGCCTTGAGCACCATCCCCGCGCCGCCGCCCGCAGGCGTATCGTCGACGGTGCGGTGCTTGTCGGTCGCGAAATCGCGGATCTGCACCGGCTCGCAGGACCATGTCCCGCTTTCGAGCGCGCGGCCCGCCATGCTGTGTCCCAGCGGGCCGGGGAACATGTCGGGGTAAAGGGTGAGGGGGACGGCGGTGAAGGTCATTGACTCAAACCATTTTTCAGAGTTAACTCTGAAACTCTGGAGGGAAATTGGATGATTCGCACGATCGAACTACATGTAGACACGTTCGCGGAGCTATGGAAGCAGAGGCGCCCGGAGGAAAATTCGGAAGATCAGATCATTCGGCGACTCCTGAATATGATGGAGGAAACTTACGAACCTAGCGACGCAATACGGGCGGCAAGCGAAGCCAGTTTGGGTATTGGGAGCTCCGACCTCCCTCCAAGCAAGCAATGGAAGCCGCTTCTAGTTTGGACATTGCAAAAACTCGGCGGACGGGCAAGCTTAGTCGACATCTATAGAGTTTCTCGAGAGGGACGACGCGCGCTTGGTTATCGAACGACACCTAACCATGATGCATCAGCTAGAGAATGCTTAGAATCTCATTGCCTAGAGTCAGAGAAATATCGCCAGAGGGAAAACCTATTCTGCATGCCGGAAGGTAAAGGTGCCGGCATATGGGCTCTCAGATAAGCCGCCTTGCCTTCGCCCTCTGCTCAAAGGGCCGAACGCAGCGCCCTTTCTCCCTCTTCCATCTCGGCAATAATATCCTCTTTCAGATATCGCAGCGCATCCCAAGGATAGTCGCAACCTTTGGACCCGAGCCAAAGAATGCGAGCCATAAGCGCGTGCGCCGAAGCTTCGACATATTCCGGCTTGATGGTTTCGTCGACACATCGGGCGGCCACATGGACGTGATATCCATCTCGCCCCCTATAGGCGTAAAGATCGCCTTCCAGCCATCGGCAATAGCTCATTGGAACACCTCATCCTTGCCCCAAAGCATAGCTGAACGATCGCGCCCGTCGGCTTCGATCAATCCATTGCGGATCAAAATTGTCTAGCTGCGATCAACCCAGCGGTTCCCACAATTCATCGGGCAGCCGGTGGCGATCCTTCTCCAGCTCGGCGCGCAGCCATTCGCGGAAGCGTTCGATCTTGCGGACGCCGACGCGGTTTTCGCGGTGGACGAGATAATGCGCGGTGCCGGGTTGATAGAGCGTGTCGAACGGCTGGACCAGCCGCCCGGCATCGAGTTCGGCGCGCCACAGCAGCGGCGTCATCATCGCGATGCCGTAACCGCTCTGCACCGCGCTGGCCTCCTGCAACTGGCTGTCGAGCTCGATCCCGCTGCGCCGTGGCAGCGGCACCGTGGCGACACCAGCGGCGGCGAACCAGCCCGCCCACCAAGGATCGTTGGGCGCCAGCCGGTCGACGTTCAGCAGGTCGGCGGGCGCCGCGATATCGTTCACGTCCAGAAATCCCTGCGCGCAAATCGGGGTGACGTGGCTGCGGTACAGAAAATCGGCGCGTAGGCCGGACCATCCGCCGCGGCCCACGCGGATCGCGACATCGACATTGGTCGCGTCAAAATCGACCAGATCGTTGTTCATCAGCATCCGCACCGCAAGGTCGGGATAGGCCAGCTGGAACCCGCCGATCCGCGCGCTGAGCCAGGTGCCGCCAAAGGTCGTCATTGCGCTGATCGTCAGCACGTCGGCCTCGTCATTGCCCAGCGCCGCAAAGGCGTCGCCCATCGCGCCAAAGGCACCCGAGATGGCGGGAAGCAGCCGCTGCCCCGTCTCTGACAAACGCACCCGCCCTTTTTCGCGCACGAACAAGGCACGGCCCAGCCGGTCTTCCAATTGGCGCACCTGATAACTGACCGCCGCCTGCGTCAGCCCCAGCTCCTCGGCGGCGCGCGAGAAGTTTTCCAGCCTCCCGGCGGCTTCAAAGGTCCGGATCGCGGCAAGGGGCGGCAGCTTGGGCATCACAAGTCTATAAGCTGACCTTATGATATGACGCAAAGCTTTTGTTGGCCGGGCGCACCGCAAAGGCGCATTTGGCAAGCATCGGATCAGCAGGAGACATATGATGAAAGACGAACTTTGGATGCGGACCTGGGACGAGGGTCATCCCCGTTTCAGCGACGATTTGCACCGTGGCGTGATGTGGTTGGTCGCCCGGTTCCGGCGCCTCGGCGCACGGATCATGCGGCGCGCTAGCACCGTAGAATCGATCCCCGCATCGGCGCCACAGCACGATGCAGCATAAGTCCGCAGCACAAGTCTGGTTAATGGCAGCGCCTCACGAACCATAGCCGCAAGCTGGTCGAAGGGAGTCCCCGCCCCCTGGGCGCCGTTCGGCAAGTTTGCGGCTATGGTTCGCAAACAGCACCAGATAGCCAACGCGCCGTTAACCAAAAATCAGCCGCTGCACGCCTAGCGTCCGCCGTTAAACATGACGGGGGTCGCATGGCGCAAGGTGCGCGAATTTTGGCGTTGGGCGCAGGGCTGTTGGCCGCCGCGGCACCGGCGCGCGCGCAATCCTCGTTCGCCGATGCGACCAGCATGACCTGGGACGGGGTGCTCACCGGCATCTTCCTCGGCCTGCTGCTGTTTTCGCTTGCCTATAATGCGGTTTTCTATCGCCTGCTGCGCGAACGCTTCCTGATCTGGCAGAGCGTGCGCGCGCTGTCCTATTTTGCGCTTGCGGTCGCGCTGTCGCCGCTGGCGATGGGGGCATGGCTGGCGCCCGACAGTTTTGCGCGCCAAGTCTGGATCACGATATTCTTCGACCTGAGCCTGGTCGTATCGGGTGTGTTCCTGCGGTCCTATCTCGAACCGGGGATGGTCGGCCCGTGGCTCTATCGCTGGCTCGGTTGGCCGTCCGTCCTGATCCTGCTGACCACCCCCGCAACGGTCATGCCCGACGCGACCACCTATATGATGCTGCGCAGCGTCGTGCTGGTCGCGATGCTGGCGCTGTGCGCGGCGACCGTGGTGATCGCGCTGAAGCGCGGCAGCCGAACTGCGCGCTACCAAGCGGCGGCGTGGAGCGGTATCGGCGGGGTTTATGGCGTCAGCCTGTTCCACGACATCGTGCTGGGCCAACCGTTCGATAATTTCCTGTTCCTGCTTTTCCCCGCGCTCGGGCTGGAAGTGATGCTCACCGCCTTTGGTATCCTTGACCGGCTGATGCGCCTGCGCCGCGAGCGACAGGAGGCGCGCGCGCAGGCCGAGGCGATGCGGATCATCGCGCACACCGACCCGCTGACCGGCCTGCCCAATCGCCGCGCGATCGAGGAAAGTTTCAACGACGACGCGCCTGTCGCGATCGCGCTGGTCGACCTCGACCATTTCAAGGCGATCAACGACCGCCACGGCCATGACGTCGGCGACCGGGTGATCTTTGCCGCCGGGGTTGCGCTGGGTTCGGGATCGGCGCTGGCGGCGCGGGTCGGCGGTGAAGAATTTGCGCTGCTGTTCCGCGGCGCGCCCGCTGCCGTCGCGATCGAGGCCGAAAGACTGCGCCAGCGGATCGGCGCCTATGTCGCGCAAATGGTGCCGCTGCTCGAACGGCCGGTGACCGCGAGTATGGGGCTGGTCCATATCGGCCGCGACACGAGTTTCGGCGCGGCGATGAAGTCGGCCGACATCAACCTGTACGCCGCCAAGGAAAGCGGGCGCAATCGCGTGGTCTTTATCGAGGCGGCCTAGGGTCAGAACCCTTAGGGCGCGACGACGCGCAGGCGCAGGGACTGAAGCGTGATCGGTTCGGTCGGCGCCAGCAGCAGCTGGCCGTCGATTTGCCCGCGCTCGCAGATGAGACGGAAGCTGGCCGATAGCGCGCCGGTCGGGGTCAGCTCTTCATTATCCGGACAATTGCCCACCGCCGCCTTCAGTCGCGCCAGTTCGGCACCCCAATTTTCCTCTGACCGATCGAGCAGGAAGTTCATCGCGAGCGCGCCCTTGAAGCGATCCAGGTTGCCCGCCGCATAGGCCGCGCGCACGCTATTGAACATGTCCCACACTGCGGGCGAGGTCGTGATCCGCCGCTCCGGCAGCAGCCCCGCCTTGTCCATCGCCACCGCGCTGTCCCACGCGGGCGCCGATGGTCCGGCGTAGGTGCGGTTCGACAGCGCGAACACGCCGACACCATGGTCGGGCATCAGCATCACATGGCTGCCATAGCCCGGATAACCACCGCCATGCGCCAGCGTCAGCCCGAGGTCGCAGTCCTGCGCGACGCGCCAGCCCATGGCATAGGCGGCGGCCTGTTTGCACGCGGTGGCGCCGCTCGCGCCGATGCGGTTTGCCACCGCCACGAAATTGAGCCCCTGCGCCATTTCGCGCACCGTCGCGCGTTTGACCGGCCCATTGTCGGGGCCGTTGCGCGCCGGCCAAGCAGCGAGCAGAAAAGCGACCCATTTGGCATAGTCGTTGGCGCTGACTTGCAACCCGCCCATGCTGTTGAACGCGCCATCGATCATCTCGGGCTCCAGCGCCCAGGCGTCATTTTCCCACCGGTAACCGCGGGCGTACCGTGCCTTTGGCGTCTTGGTCACATCATAGCCGCTGCTGGTCATCCCGAGCGGGGTCAGGATCGTCTGTCGGACATAGTCTGCATAAGCCATGCCCGACGCATTGGCGACGATCCGCCCGAGCAGCGCATAGCCGAAGTTCGAATATTCATGTTGGCTTTGCGGAGCGCGGCTGAACGGCACTCCTGCGGCGATCATTTTCGTGAAGTCTTCCTGCGGCAGCACTTGTTGCCGGTCGCCCCATGGGTCGTCGGTGACGAGGCCGCCAACATGGTGGAGCAAGTCGCGGATGCGGATGCGCGGGCTGTCCGTGGTCGGATAAGCCCAGCGTTTCATTTCAGGGACATGCTGTTCCGCGAGATCGTCGAGGCGCAGCTTGCCGTCGTCGCGTAGTTTGAGGATGGCGAGCGCGGTGAACGCCTTGGTCATCGACGCGATGCGGAACCGGCTGTCAGCGGTCACCGCGCGCTTGTCGTCAAGATCCTGGACGCCGAGGCCTTTTACGTAGGCGAGTTTGCCGTCCTTGACGACGCCGTAAACCATGCCGGGGATATGCGCGTCGGCCTGATATTTCGCGAATAGCGCGTCGATTTCGGGGGTGATCTGGTTGAGGGTTTTGGGAGCTGCATCCTCGGCCAGAGCGGGAAGCGGCGCCGCCAGCAACAATGTCAAAGCCAAACCCGATGTCCAACGCATGTTGTGCCTCCCCTATAATGTGGGGACGCTATCAGCGCGCCAAAGCAGCGGCAACGGGCGATCAGATAGCGGTTGCCTATTCGACGAACGCCGCGTCGATCGTCACGCCGTCGTCGGACCATGCAGGCACCGCGCGCACATTCATCGGCACCATGAAGCGTTTGCCGTCGGGCTTGGCGATTTCGAGAATGTCGCCGGCGCCGAAATTATCGATCGCGACGACTTCACCGATCGCGCCACCATCGGTCGACACGCACGGCAGGCCGAGCAGGTCATGGTGGTAATATTCGCCCTCACCCAGCGGCGGCAGCGCCGAGCGCGGGACGGTGAGGACGGTGCCGCGCAGCGCCTCGGCGCCGCTGCGGTCGGTGATTTCGGCAAAAGTCGCGACCGCGCCCTGATTGGCGGGGCGGATCGACTTCAGGGTCAGTTGGCGGTCGCCTGCCGCAAAAACGGAAAAGGCGCGGAGGGTTTCCGCGCCTTCACCGAATAGCTTGAGGCGGACCTCACCCCGCACCCCGTGCGCGCCGGCGATGGCGGCAAGGGTGACGGGGCGTGTCGCGTTGGCCAAGACTTAGGCCTTGGCTGCTTCTTCGCCAGCTTCTTCAGCGGGCGCTTCTTCGGCAGCAGCTTCTTCGGCCACGGGCGCAGCCGGAGCTTCTTCGGCCGGGCCGCCTTCGGCAGCCTGTTCGGCCATCGCAGCCGCATCGTCGGCGGTCGCGTCGGCGGGGGTTTCGTCGGCGACGGCTTCGGCCACGGCTTCGGCGGTCGCTTCGCTCTTAACCGAACCGGTTGCATCCGATTCAGCCGCTTCAGGAGCGGCGGTTTCTTCAGCAGCGGGCGCTTCTTCAGCGGCCACTTCCGGAGCAGCTTCTTCGACCGCTTCGGGTTCGGGCGCCGGAGCGGCGGCAGCAGCGGCAGCGGCTTCTTCAGCGTCGATCAGCTTCTGCGCCTTTTCTTCGGCGCGTTCCTTGGCCTTTTCGCCCGGGACAGCCTTGTTCGGGTTGTTGCGCGCGGCGCGTTCCTGGACACCCGCGGCGTCGAGGAAGCGGGCGACGCGGTCGCTCGGCTGGGCGCCGACGCTCAGCCAATGCTTCGCGCGATCGGCGTCGAGCTTGATACGCTCGGGATTGTCCTTGGCGAGCAGCGGGTTGTAGCTGCCGATGCGTTCGATGAAGCGGCCGTCGCGCGGGCTGCGCGAATCGGCGACGACGATCTTGTAATAGGGACGCTTTTTAGAACCGCCGCGGGCGAGACGAATAGCAGTAGCCATGATATTTTCCTTTTACCTGTAAACTGAAATTTTGGTGTAATTACTTCTTTTTATTCATTAAATTTGCGAGTTCGGGCGGGATGGAACCGCCGCCGCCGAGGCCAGGAAGGCCTCCGCCGCCGCCCATGCCGGGAATGCCGCCGCCCTTGCCGAACAGCGCGCCGAGGCCTTTCAATCCGCCCATCTTGCGGATCTTCTTCATCGCGCCGGCCATTTCCTGATGCATCTTCAGCACCTTGTTGACCTGTTGCACATTGGTGCCCGACCCATTGGCGATGCGGATCTTGCGCTTCGCGGTCAGGATTTCGGGCTTGGCGCGTTCCTTGGGGGTCATCGACCCCATGATCGCGTCGAAATGGATCAGCATCTTGTCGTCGGCGCCGCCCTGCGCCATCGCGACCTGCGCCTTTTTGATCCCGGGGATCATCCCCGCGAGCGCGCCGAGGCCGCCCATGCGGCGCATCTGGTTAAGCTGGGTTCTGAGGTCGTTGAGGTCGAACTGACCCTTGGCCATCTTCGCCGCCATCGCCTCGGCCTCGTCGGCCTGGATGGTTTCGGCGGCGCGTTCCACCAGGCTGACGACGTCGCCCATGCCAAGGATGCGGCCCGCGATGCGCGACGGCTGGAAGAGTTCGAGGCCGTCGAGTTTCTCGCCCGTACCCGCGAATTTGATCGGCTTGCCGGTGACGGCGCGCATCGACAGCGCAGCGCCGCCGCGCGCGTCGCCGTCCATGCGGGTGAGCACGACGCCGGTGAGCGGCACCTGATCGCTGAAGCGTTGCGCGACCTGTACCGCGTCCTGCCCGGTCAGGCTGTCGACGACGAGCAGGGTTTCGGTCGGGGTCGAGGCGCGCGACACCGCCTGCATCTCGTCCATCAGTTGCTGGTCGACGTGGAGGCGGCCCGCGGTGTCGAGCATCAGGACGTCGAAGCCCTGGAGCTTGGCGGCCTGCATCGCGCGCTGCGCGATCTCGACCGGGCCTTGGCCCGCTACGATCGGCAAGGTCGCGACGTCGATCTGGGTGCCGAGGACGGCAAGCTGTTCCTGCGCGGCGGGGCGATTGACGTCGAGCGACGCCATCAGCACCTTCTTGCGCTCTTTTTCCTTGAGCCGCTTGGCGATCTTGGCGGTGGTGGTGGTTTTACCCGAGCCCTGCAGGCCGACCATCATGATCACCGCGGGCGGGGCGACGTTGAGGTCGAGCTCGGCGGTTTCGGAGCCGAGCATTTCGGTCAGCGCGTCGCTGACGATCTTGACGACCTGCTGCCCCGGGGTGACCGAGCGCAGGACGTTCTGGCCGATCGCGAGGTCGGTGACCTGATCGACGAAGCTGCGCACGACGGGCAGAGCGACGTCGGCCTCGAGCAGCGCGATTCGCACTTCGCGCATCGCGGCGCGCACATCGGCCTCGGTCAGCGCGCCGCGACCGCGGAGCTTCCCGAAAACATCGCCCAGCCGATTGCTCAGACTATCGAACACCGCCACAAATCCTTCGTTTCGACGCCCGCAACGCAAAACACGCCGGTGAGCGAAACCTCGCCAACCAGCGGTTATCCGTGGACATAACTTCCGTCGCGGACATCGATAGCTCGGTCGCAAGATGCGTCCGAACGGGGCGCCAATACACAAAGGGGGCCGCAAAGGCAAGCGAGCGAAACCGGCCGCGACTTAACCCAAATTTCACCGCTTTGCGGGCATTATGGCCCGGATGGTGGGGAATGATGATATGATCGCAATGCCGAAGCAAGCCGATCGGAGCGAAGGCGCCAAACGCGACATCGTCGCGGGCGGTATTGTCGTTGCGGCAATCCTGCTGTTTGTAGGCACTGGCAGCACGGTCATGCAGGCGGTAATCAACACGATGATCGGCATCGGCGGCGGACCCGACCGCGCGCTCGCCGCAGCGATGATACTGAATGTCGCGCTGATCTTGTTCGGCTGGCGCCGCTACGAAGACCTGAATCGCGAAATTCGCGAGCGAACCGAGGCTGAACAGCGGGCGCGTTATCTGGCCGACACCGATCCGCTGACCGGCTTCCTCAATCGCCGCTCGCTGCTCGCAACAGGGCAACAGCAGATCGCGAACGCGATCGCCGACAAGCGCCAAGTCGCGCTGTTCCTGCTCGACCTCGACCATTTCAAGACCGTCAACGACATCCACGGTCATGCCGCGGGCGACCGCGTGTTGCAGGTCGCCGCCGAGCGCATTTCGGCGATCCTGCCGCCCAATGCGACCAAGGCGCGGCTGGGCGGTGACGAATTCGTCGCAATGCTGGCGTTCGAACCATCGGCGCGCTCAACGATCGACGCGCTCGCTGCGGAACTGGTCGCCGCACTCGAAAACTCCGTCACCCATGACGCCCAGCAAATCCGCATCGGCGCCTCGCTCGGCATCTCGCTTGCCGACGATGCCAGCGTGACGATGGAAACCATGGTCCGCCAAGCCGATATCGCGATGTATCATTGCAAGGACGAAGGGCGGAATCGCTTCTGCTGGTTCGAGGCGGGCATGGAAATGGCAGTGCAGGTCCGCAACCAGATCGAAACCGGCATCCGCGAAGGGATGCCCCGCGGCGAATTCGTGCCGCATTTCGAACCGCAGGTCGACATCGCCACGGGCCGGCTGGTAGGCTTTGAGATGCTGATGCGCTGGGAATCGCCCGAATATGGGATGATCCCGCCCGAACGCTTTATCCCGGTCGCTGAGGAAAGCGGACTGATCGGCGAATTGTCGTTGCAGGTGATCCGCAACGCGATGGAGATCGCCAAAAGCTGGGATCCGTCGATCCTGCTCGCGGTTAATATTTCGCCGCAGCAGCTCAAAGATCCGTGGTTCAGCCAGAAGCTGACCAAGCTGCTGGTCGAGGTCGGCTTTCCCGCCAGCCAGCTTGAGGTCGAGATTACCGAAAGTTCGTTGTTCGAAAATCTGCCGCTCGTCCGCTCGATCGTCACCAGCCTGAAGAATCAGGGTGTGTCGCTCAGCCTCGACGATTTCGGCACCGGTTACAGCTCGCTGTCGCACCTGCGCGCGCTGCCGTTCGACCGGATCAAGATCGATCGCAGCTTCGTCGCGGCGATGCGCGGCAGCCCCGATGCCCAGGCGATCGTCGTCGCGATCGTACGACTGGGCGAAAGCCTGGCGATGCCGATCACCGCCGAAGGCGTCGAGGACGAGGCGACCGCGATCGAACTGACGCGGCTGGGCTGTGCCAAGGGCCAGGGCTGGTATTTCGGCCGCGCGGCGTCTGCTGCCGACACCGAACGCCTGCTCGCCGACCGCGGCTTGCTGCGCACGCCGATGCTGCCGCCGACGAGCCCCGATACGGGTTCGGACACGGCGGGCGCCGAACCGCTGCGCAAGACGGCCTAAACTTCTCCCCTCCCTTCTAGGGAAGGGAGAGTTCGCCAGCCACGGTCGCGCCTGCCCCGCATCGCTAGACTTCCCTGCCCCGCCCCCTTACATGCGCGATCATGGCGGACCGCTTCACCAAGATGCACGGGCTGGGCAATGATTTTGTCGTGATCGACGCGCGCGCCAGCGCGGTCGAAATGACGCCCGCGCGCGCGCATGCCATCGCCGACCGGCGCCATGGCATCGGGTGCGACCAGCTGATCCTGCTCGAACCATCGACCAAAGCCGATGTGCGGATGCGGATCTTCAACGCCGATGGCGGCGAGGTCGAGGCGTGCGGCAATGCGACGCGCTGTGTCGCGACCTTGATCGGCCAGCCTGCGGTCATCGAAACGCTGGGCGGAATGCTGCGCGTGACCCCGGCCGACGGCGGCGCCGAAGTTGTGCTGGGCGAACCGTCTTTCGACTGGGAGCTGATCCCGCTCGCGATGCCGATGGACACCCGCGACATGCCGGTCGCGTGGGACGAGCTGGAGCATGGCGCAGCCGTCAATGTCGGCAATCCGCATATCGTGTTTTTCGTGCCCGAAGCCGACGCCGTCGCGCTCGACGAGCTGGGTCCGCGGATCGAGACCGACCCGCTGTTCCCCGAGCGCGTCAACGTCAATGTCGCCAGCCTGGACGGCGACAACCAGTTGCAGCTGCGCGTGTGGGAGCGCGGCGTCGGACTGACCCAGGCCTGCGGCACCGGCGCCTGCGCCACCGCGGTCGCGGCGATCCGCGCCGGGCTGGTGCAATCGCCGGTCACCGTCGCGCTGCCCGGCGGCGACCTGATCATCCGCTGGGCGCCCGGCGAGCCGATCGTGATGAGCGGCGCGGCAACGCGGGTGTATGAGGGCGAGACCGACTGGGCGCAGTTCGGATGAGCGGTGCGGTTATCGACGGCCCCGAGGTCGTCAATTTCGGATGCCGACTAAATATCGCCGAGGGCGAAGCGGTTCGCGCCGCGGCGCGCGAAGCCGGTGCACGCGACACCATCATTTTCAACAGCTGCGCGGTGACCGACGAGGCGGTGCGGCAGGCGCGGCAGGCGGTGCGGCGCGCGCTGCGCGAGCGGCCGGATGCGGAAGTGGTCGTCACCGGATGTGCTGCCGAACTCGAAGCTGATCGCTTCGCCGAAATGGGTGCACGGATTGTCCGTAACGACGCCAAAGGTTTGGCCGAAAGCTACGGTGCATCTTTCTCCGCGACGACAGGTTTACGCGCTTACACCCCCGCCCTGTCCGGCGCTGACCATGCGCGCGCCTTTCTGGGTGTTCAGACAGGCTGTTCACACAGCTGCACCTTTTGCGCGACCGTCATGGCGCGCGGCACCGCGCGGTCGGCGACGGTCGACGCGGTGGTCGATGCCGCGCGCACTGCGCTGGACCGCGGCCAGCGCGAGATCATCCTGACCGGGGTCGATCTGGCGAGTTATGGCGACGATAGCGGCGCCACCCTTTCGGCGCTGGTCGAGGCGCTGCTCGCGCTGCCGATTGAACGCCTCCGCCTGTCATCACTCGACCCGAACCGCATCGACGATGCGCTGTTCACGCTGCTGACGCAGGAAGCGCGCATCATGCCGCACGTTCACCTGTCGCTGCAAGCGGGCGACGACATGGTGCTGACGCGGATGAAGCGCCGACACCGGCGCGCCGACGCCGTGGCGCTCGTCGCGCGGCTGAAAGCCGCGCGACCCGAGATTGCGATCGGCGCCGACCTGATCGCCGGATTTCCGACCGAGGATGAAGACATGTTTGCCAATTCGCTGGCCCTGATCGACGATTGCGACATCGTCTTTGGCCATATCTTTCCCTATAGCGCGCGCGCCGGAACCGCTGCTGCGCGCATGCCACAGGTGGACCGCGCGGTTGCGCGCGAGCGCGCCGCCACACTGCGCGAGGCCAATATGCAGCGTCGCCATGCATGGCTCGATGCCCAGGTGGGCCGCACCGCGGCGATGCTGGTCGAACGCGACGGGGTGACCGGTCATGCCGAGAATTTTGCCGCGCTGACGCTGACCGTGCCTGCTGCCGCTGGAACAATCATCCCGGTCAGGATCGGCGCGAGAGAGAGCGACCGGCTGACCGCCACGGAGATTGCAGCATGAGCGGGCAGAGCTGGAGCGACCGACTGCTCGGCGGTTTCAAACGCACGTCGGAGCGGCTCGGCGAAAATCTCGCGGGCCTGACCGGCAAGGCGCGGCTCGACGAGGAGGACCTCGACCGCATCGAGGAAGCCCTTATCACCGCCGACTTGGGTCCCGCCATGGCGGGCCGCATCCGTGAGCGCCTTGCCGCGCGGCGGGACGCCGTCGCTGGCGGGGTCGAGGAACTGCGCAAGATCGTCGCCGAAGAAATCGCCGCAGTGCTGCGCCCGGTTGCGCAGCCGCTCGACATCGACGCCTTTCCGCGCCCGCAGGTCATTTTGGTGATCGGGGTCAACGGATCGGGCAAGACCACCACCATCGCCAAGCTCGCGCATCTGTTCCAGGAACAGGATTATGGCGTGATGCTGGTCGCGGGCGATACCTTTCGCGCCGCCGCGATCGGCCAGCTGAAGGTCTGGGCCGAACGGCTTGGCGTCCCGATCATGGCGGGGGCCGAGGGCGGCGACAGTGCGGGCATCGTGTTCGATGCGGTCAAACAGGCGACCGCGACCGGCATCGACGTGCTGATCGTCGACACCGCCGGGCGATTGCAGAACAAGCGCGAGCTGATGGACGAGCTTGCCAAGATCAAGCGCGTGCTCGGGCGGCTCAACCCTGCGGCGCCGCACGATGTCGTGCTCGTGCTCGACGCGACGACGGGGCAGAATGCGCTGGCGCAAATCGACGTGTTCCGCGAGGTCGCCGGGGTTACGGGCCTTGTCATGACCAAGCTCGACGGCACCGCGCGCGGCGGGGTGCTGGTCGCCGCCGCCGAACGCCATGGGCTTCCCATCCATGCGATCGGCATCGGCGAGACGATTGAGGATCTGCGCCCCTTCGACGCGGACGAGATCGCGGGCATTATTGCAGGAAACATAAGATGAGTGACGTGCTTCCCGGTGGCCCCGAGCCGGTTACCGCCCTACCGCCCGCCAAGAATGGCTGGCTGAATTACGCGATCGACTATGCGCCGCTGCTGATCTTTTTCATCGCCTATAAATTTTCGTCGGGTGGCGACGGCGCGTTTGCGGCGACGACCGCGGCGATCAAGGGAACCATCGCCTTCATGGTGGCGATCGTTATCGCGATGGCGGTGTCCAAATGGAAGCTCGGCAAGATTTCGCCGATGCTGTGGATGTCGAGCGTCCTCGTCCTCGGCTTCGGCGCGCTGACCATCTGGTTCCACGACGAGCGCTTTATCGTGATGAAGCCGACGATCATTTATGCCGCCTTCTCGGTGCTGCTGCTCGGCGGCTGGTGGTTCGGCAAGCCGATGCTGAAATATCTGCTGCAATCGGCGCTGGAGGGTTTGACCGACCGCGGCTGGCTGCTGCTGTCGCGCAACTGGGGGCTGTTCTTTGGCGTGCTCGGGATCGCCAATCACGTCATGTACGAGATGATCCAGGCGAAGCAGATGAGTTTCGACCTGTGGCTGACGATCAAGGTGTGGGGCGTCACCGCGCTCTCGTTCCTCTTCACCTTCGCGCAAGTGCCGGTGATGCTGAAGAATGGGCTGGCGATTCCCGATGAGGCGGCCGAACTGGCCAACGCCGACAAAAGTTGAGTCCCGCCCCCGACGCTGGCATAGCGATGCCGTTCGGCACCGGGTCGCTTCCCGCGCCGCAAAAAATAGGGGGACATTCAATGGATAAATTTTTCGGCAATTTGCACGCCGTGCTCGGCGCCGGCCTGGTGCTCGCGATCATACTCATGCTGGGCCTGAACGGCCAGAATTTCGAGGACGGGGTTTCCGCCGCCAACGCGGTCATGCGCTGGCTGCACACCTTCTTTGGCGTGCTGTGGATCGGACTGCTGTATTATTTCAACTTCGTCCAGATTCCGACGATGCCGAAAATCCCGGCCGAGCTGAAACCCGCGGTCGGCAAGCATATCGCCCCCGCCGCGCTGTTCTGGTTCCGCTGGGCGGCGCTGATCACCGTGCTGCTCGGGGTCGCGATCGCCGGTCACGCCAAATATCTGGTCCCGGCGCTGGGCCTGCAAGACCCCTATAAGCTGATCGGGGTCGGCATGTGGCTGGGTCTGATCATGGCGTTCAACGTGTGGTTCGTGATCTGGCCGAACCAGAAAAAGGCGCTGGGCATCGTCGAGGCCGACGATGCAACCAAGGCCAAGGCCGCGAAGACCGCTATGATCTTTTCGCGGACCAACACCTTGCTGTCGATCCCGATGCTCTATGCGATGGTGAACTTCAGCTAAGCTGGCCGGTAACGGTTAAAGAAAGGGGCGCCGCGGGAAACCGGGGCGCCCTTTTTTTCTTGTCCCCCTCCCGCCTGCGGGAGGGGATATCAGCTTATCCCTCGATCGCCGCCTTGTGCAACCGTCCGTTCATCACATAATGCGCAACACCCATTTGCATCCCCGCCGCCTGTGCATCGTCGATGTCACGCACCCGCCGTGCTGGAGCACCGGCCCATAGCTCGCGGTCCGGTATCTCTTTATTCTCGGTCAGCAGCGCGCCCGCCGCCAGCATCGCGTCGCTGCCGATGCGGCACCCGTTCATGACCGTCGCTTTCAGACCCACGAAGGCCCGATCGGCCAATGTGCAGCCGTGCACCATTGCCATATGGCCGATCAGCACATCTTCGCCGATGATCGTCGGAAAGCCGTCGGGACGGTGCGGCATCGGGCCGTCGCAATGGACGATGCTGCCGTCCTGAATGTTCGAGCGTGCGCCCACCACGATGCGGCTGACGTCGGCGCGTAGCACGCAATTATACCAGATGCTGACATCGGGCCCGATCGTCACATCGCCGATGATCCGGCACCCCGGCGCGATGAAGGCGCTGGGGTCGATCTGCGGCGTCTTGCCGTTAATGCTGATGATCGAAACGTCAGTATAGGTCATTCGTCATGCTTTCCGATCAGGCTGCCCCACATCAGGACCGGCAGCGTTGAGGCATAGTCGTCGGTCCAGCGTTCGAATCCGGCGCGGGCTTCCAGCGGCACCCAGGCGCCATCCTGCGCGGCATTGCCGCGCCGCTGAATACCGCCGGTCAATTGCGTCATTCGCTGCGGCGTCGCGGTCAGCGCGACCCAGTTCGACCCGGTCAGATCGTCGATGCCCTCTACGGATGGTCCCGGATCGAGCCGGATCGCCGCCGTCCAGCCGCGCGCCCTGGCTTCTTCCGCCAGCACCGGTTCCAGCCCGAAGAAACGGTTCGAGATGTGGATCAGTAAAATGCCGTCGGGTTTCAGCGCCCGCTGATAAATGCCGATCGCTTCCTTGGTCAGGAGGTGCAACGGGATCGCGTCCGATGAAAAGGCATCAATGACAAGGACGTCGAACCGCCCCGCGGGCTGTTCGGCGATCTGCAACCGCGCATCGCCGATGACGATCGGGGTGTCGCCGGCGCAATCGGACAGGAAGGTGAATTTGCTTGGGTCGCGGGCAATTTTGACCATTACCGGATCGATTTCGAAGATCGTCCATTGCTGCCCGGGCTGGCGGTAACAGGCGAGCGTGCCCGCCCCCAGCCCGACGATACCGATCGATGCATCAGGTCCGGCGAGCGCCTTGGCTTTGGCGAGCGTCAGACCGACCCCCGACTTGGGACCATAATAGGTGGTCGCATCACGCCGATGTGCAGGGTCGGTACGCTGCAACCCGTGCAATGTGGTGCCGTGCGCCAGCCGCCGCTGTTTCTGGGCCGGATAATCGGTGACGGTATAAACGCCAAAATAGCTGCGCACGCGCGCGCCGGTAAAGCTTTCCTGCACGGTGTCCCAGCCGCCGACGCCGATCATCAGCATCGCCAGCACCGATACAAATGCCCAGCGCCAGCCGATCACCAGCAATCCGATCGCAAGCGTGGCCGCCCCCCACGCGGCGGTGGCTCCTTCCAGAACGCCATCCCAGTTGCTCACCATTTGCCAGCACGCAATTGCAGCGATCACCACGAGGACCGCCACGACAATCTGTGCGGTTTTCGCCGAAAGGCGCAGCCAGTTGTCCCATGGGAACAGCGAGGGCAGCGGCAACAGCGCCGCCGCCGCCAGCACGAGCAACGGATGTTCATAAACCCAGTCGAACAGCAGCGGAGCAAACAGCGCTGCGAACAGCCCGCCGACGACGCCGCCCGCCGACATGATCAGGTAGAAAAGCGTCAGATGCTGCGGCGCGGGACGCAGATAATAGAGATAGCCGTGCAACGCAGTCGCGACGATGAACAGCATCGCGAGGCTGGCGAGGGCGACCAACATTGACCCGCCACCCGAGCTGAGCAGCGCCAACCCGCCCACCGAAAGCAGCGTCGCCGGGGCGATAAAGGTAATCACCTCTGTCAGTCGGCTCATGGTCGAAAAGGCGATCACGAAACTGAGCAGGTACAGCCCCAACGGCAGCACCCACAGCAGCGGCATCGCGACGATGTCGGTGGTGAGGTGCGTCGTCGTCGACAGCATCAGCCCCGACGGCACCGCCGCGATCATCAGCCAGTGGAGCTGACGCCGCCAGGTCGGGCGCGGTTCGTCGGTGACGGCGGCGTCGCTGGCCGTATCGGTCACCCGGCCATGCCAGCGCGCCGCGGCGCTCGCCGCCACCAGCAGCACGAGCAGCGCATAGCCCGCGGTCCAGCCCCAGCTTTGCGCCGCCAGCGGCAGGCTGGGTTCGACCAGCGCTGGATAACTGATCAGCCCCGCAAAGCTGCCGAGGTTGGATGCGGCGTAGAGATAATAGGGATCGCCCGCGCGGGTGTCGGCGGCGAACCAGCGCTGCATCAGCGGCGCCTGCGCCGAGACGACAAAAAAGACGGGGCCAATCGACGCGAGCAGCAGCAACGGCACCCAAAGCGCCTCCTGCCCCGGTCCGGGCGGTGCAATCTGGGCGATACCGATCGGCAGCCACAGCGCGGCAACCAGAAACAGCGCGACATGGATGATGGCCTGGCGCTGCACGGTGAAGCGGCCGAGCCAATGGGCATAGGCATAGCCGCCAAGCAGCAGTGCCTGATAGACCAGCATCGCGCTGTTCCACACCGCCGGGGCGCCGCCGAGTTTCGGCAGCACCATGCGGGCGACCATCGGTTGGACCTGAAACAGCAGGAAGCTGCCGACCAGGATGGTCAGCACAAACAGCCAGCGCCGCGGTAACGCAGTCATATAACGCCCATCCCTTGTCGATTATTCGCCCAGCAGCCGCGCCGCGTGCAGCGCATGATAGGTCAAAACCCCCGATGCCCCGGCGCGGCGGAAGGCCAGCAGGGTTTCGAGCACCAGCGCGTCGCGGTCGCCCGCGCCGACCGCTGCTGCGGCCTCGATCATCGCATATTCGCCCGACACCTGATACGCATAGACCGGCACCGCGAAATTGTCCTTCACCGCGCGGACAATGTCGAGATAGGGCAGACCCGGCTTGACCATAACGCTGTCGGCGCCCTCGGCCAGATCCTGCGCGACTTCGCGCAGCGCCTCTTCGGCATTGGCAGGGTCCATCTGATAAGTTTTCTTGTCGCCCTTGAGCAGTCCGCGCGAGCCGACGGCATCGCGGAACGGACCATAAAAAGCCGACGCATATTTGGCGGCATAGCTCATGATCTGGACATGGCCGAAACCCTCGGCCTCCAGCGCCGCGCGGATCGCGCCGATGCGGCCGTCCATCATGTCGCTGGGCGCGATGATGTCGGCGCCGGCGCGCGCCTGATTGAGCGCCTGTCCGACGAGCACGTCGACGGTTTCGTCGTTCAGCACATAGCCGCTGTCGTCGATCAGCCCGTCCTGGCCATGGCTGGTATAGGGATCGAGTGCGACATCCGTCAGCACGCCGATGTCGTCGCCGAGCGCCTGCTTGATCGCGGCCACCGCGCGGCACATCAGATTGTCGGGGTTGAGCGCCTCGGCGCCATTTTCGCTGCGACGGTCGGCTTGCGTATAGGGAAAGAGTGCGAGGCACGGGATGCCCGCGTCGATCGCATCGCGGGCGCGATCGACGATCCGGTCGACCGACCAGCGCGACACCCCGGGCAGACTCGATATCGCTTCTTCGGTGTCCGTTCCGTCACAGACGAACAGCGGCCAGATCAGGTTTGCCGGCGACAGCGTCGTTTCGCGCACCATGGCACGGCTCCAGCCGGTGCGACGGGTGCGGCGGAGGCGGAGTTCGGGAAAGGCAGCGTGGGTCATGCGGCGTGCATAGCGGGGTGCGGGCGTGGGGCAAATGGATATTGGCGGATTCAGGGACGCCCAAGCACCGTTCGTGTCGAGCGAAGTCGAGACACCCATCGACCTCATGCTACGCCGATGGGTGTCTCGACTTCGCTCGACACGAACGGATTTAAAGGATGCTCGCTCTAGGGAGTTAAATCCCGCCCTCGGCGCGTTTCGACGCCACGTCGGAGAGGCTGCCGAGCTTGGGCGCCTCGGCCTGTTTTGCTGCGATCGGCGCCAGCGCAGCGCCCGGCGCGACCGCGGTCAGCGCGCGGATGCGGGCGCGGAAATCGGCGAGGGCTTTGCCTTCGAGCAAGGCACGGGTGACGAAGGTCACCGATGACGGATTCACGGCGTGACCGTTGCGATACAGTTCGTAATGCAGATGCGGGCCGGTCGACAGGCCGGTCGAGCCGATATAACCGATGACCTGGCCGCGGTTGACGCGCTGGCCGGGGCGCACCGCAATGCGGCTCATATGGCCATAACCGGTGCCAAGACCATTGCCGTGGTTGAGCTTTACATAATTGCCGAAGCCGCCATGACGCCCCGCGATCGTCACAACGCCGTCGGTTACCGCATAGATCGGCGCGCCATAGCCGCCGCCGAAATCCATCCCGCTGTGCATCCGGCGATAGCCGAGGATCGGGTGGCGCCGCATGCCGAAGGTCGAGGTGATGCGGCCATTGGTTGGACGCGCCATGCCGCCGCGCTGTTCGCCGACGCCCGACGCCTCGAACCATTGCACCCGGCCGTCGACATTCCATTCGAGCATCGACAGCTTCGCTTTGCCGCCGCGAACGAGCCCGGCATAGAGCAGCTTGCCGGTCTCGCTTTCGCCGGTTTCGGCGCGGCGGTAATCGACGATTATATCGAATTCGTCGTTGGCGCGAATGTCGCTGCCGACCGAAATCTGGCGGCCGATCACGCGCAGATAGGATTGGATCGCGGTGGCAGGCGCCCCGGCGGCGCGTGCTGAACGATACAGGCTGTCGCCGACCCGGCCGCGGATGCGCAGCGGGGTGGTGTCGACCGCGATCGGGATGCGCCGCATCACCAACCGGTCGCCCTCGCGCTCCATTTCGATCCGCAGGTCAAAGCGCGCGCGCATCGCCAGCGCCTCGACCGGGCGCGGCATCGTGCGCGCGGCACGGCGCCCGAGGATCAGGTCGATTCGCGTTCCGGGTGCAATGTCGGCGAGCGGCACCGCGCTCGCCACCTGATTCGCGAGCGCCTGCGCCTCGCCGCCACCAACGCCCGAGCGTTCGAGCAAGCGGGCAAAGCTGTCGCCGCTGCCCAAGGTAGCGGTCAGTTCGATCTGCGGCCGTTCGGGTGTCTGGGTCAGCGGGCGCACCGCATCGGTCGCCGCCATATGCCGCCCGGTGTCGCCGCCCAGCGCCAGCGGTACGATCATCTGCGCGCGCGCTTCGTTGAAATCGGCAGTGTCGAGCGCCGGGGCGCCGCCGATGCTAAGCGGCTGAATTCCAGGGAAAGTGGCGAGCGCGGTGCCGCACAGCAGGGTTAATGTCGCGAGCCCGCGCCACCATTCGGCCGAACCGATATGGTCGCCAAGATCAGGAACCAGATCGAGCTGCGCCAGCCGATCACGCCAGCCGAGCGATTCGGCATCCGCATCGGCCCGCCGCAGCGGAATTGCCTGCGACATCGTGAGCGCAGCCGCATTGCCGGACATCCCCGCGATGGGTTCGTGACGCTGAAACAAATTGCAACCCCCGCTCGATGGACCTTGCTATACCCGGCCACCGAATGATGTTTTCCAAGTCTGTCTGTAAAGAAAGGTCGTTAAAGTCAATTTAATGGCGGTTGCGCCGCCGGGGGTTGCGGCCAGTCGTGGCGGGGGTGGGATATTATGCAAGATGCCAGGAAAAATCAGCCGCCACCCCGCGGTTCGACGATCGGCAGTTGCGCGGCGACCGCGGCCATGCCAGCTTGGCTCCCAAGAAAATGACGTCATCCTCTTCCCAGCCGGTCAAGGCTGTCCTTGGCCCCACCAACACCGGCAAAACCCATTTGGCGGTCGAGCGTTTGACCGCTCATTCGAGCGGGATGATCGGCTTTCCGCTCCGCTTGCTGGCGCGCGAAGTTTACGAGCGTGTCGTGGCGATCAAGGGCGAGCGCCAAGTCGCGCTGGTGACCGGCGAAGAACGGATCATCCCGCCAGACGCCCGCTATCTGCTCGGCACCATGGAAGCGCTGCCGATCGAGCGTGACGTTGCCTTCGTCGGCATCGACGAGGCCCAGCTGGGCGCCGATCCAGAGCGCGGCCATGTGTTTACCGACCGCCTGCTGCGCGCGCGCGGTCGCGACGAGACGATGATCCTGGGATCGGCGAGCATTCGCGGGCTGGTGAAAAATCTGATCCCCGAAGCCGAGATCGTCACCCGGCCGCGCTTCTCGACCCTGAGCTACGCCGGATCCTCGAAGCTGTCGCGGCTGCCCAAACGCTCGGCGATCGTCGCCTTCTCAGCCGAGGAGGTTTACGCGATCGCCGAAATGCTCCGTCGCTTTTCGGGCGGCGCCGCGGTGGTCATGGGCGCGCTCAGCCCGCGGACGCGCAATGCGCAGGTTGCGATGTTCGAGGCGGGCGAGGTCGATTATCTCGTCGCCACCGACGCGATCGGCATGGGGTTGAACCTCGACGTCCAGCATGTCGCTTTTGCCAGTTTGCAGAAATTCGATGGGCGGCGTTTGCGTCGCCTGACGATATCCGAAATGGCGCAGATCGCTGGCCGCGCCGGGCGGCATCAGCAGGACGGCAGTTTCGGCACCGTCGGCCTGCCGCAGGGCGGATTTACCCCTGAAGAAGTCGCCGCGATCGAAGGGCATCACTTCCCGCCGCTGTCCAGCCTGTTCTGGCGCAATCCAACCCCGGGTTTCGGCTCGCTCGACCAGCTGCTGTCCGATCTCGCGCAGCCGCCGACGCAGCCGGTGCTGCGTCCCGCCCCCGAAGCGGTCGACATTGCGGTGCTCAGGCATCTGGCGGGCGACATGGAGGTGCGCGCGCGCGGCGGCGATTTCGATGCGGTCCAGCGCCTGTGGGATATTTGCGGGCTGCCCGATTTCGAGCAATTGGGCGCCGAACACCATAGCCGGACGATCTTTAAGCTCTGGCAATGGCGCACCAGCGGCGACGGGATGATCGACCCCGACTGGTTCGCGCGGCGGCTGGCCAAGCTCAACGATGTCGAGGGCGATATCGACCAGCTCGCAAGCCGCATCGCCGCGGTGCGGACTTTGTGCTTCATCGCGCAGCGCGGCGACTGGATCGCGGGCGCGGCAGGGTGGACCGAGGCGACGCAGGCGCTCGAATCGCGGCTGTCCGACGCGCTGCATGCGGCGCTCGCGCAACGCTTCGTCGATCGCCGCCTCGCACTGCTGCTGCGCGATGCCGGACAGCGCCACGCCGCACTGCCGGTGGCGGTCGGTCCCGACGGCACCGTCGCGGTCGATGGCGAGGCGATCGGCACGCTGAAAGGGTTTCAGTTCAAGGTCGATCCGGTCGCCAAGGCGAGCGACCACCGGATGCTGCTCGCCGCCGCCGAAAAACATCTGCGCGCCGAGCTCGCGCGTCGCGCCACTGCGCTGGCCGAGGGTGACGACAGCGCCTTGTCGCTGGTCGCCGATCCGGGCGCCACGCCGCGGCTCGCCTGGCACGGCCATGCGATCGCGACGCTCGCCAAGGGGCCAACGCTGGTCCAGCCGTCGATCCAGGTCGACCCGTCGCTGCGGCGGCTCGAACCCAGCCAGGTGCAGGCGATTACCGAGCGACTGCACCGCTTCATCGCCGCGCAGCTGGCGCGCCACGCCGGCCCGCTCGCCGCGATGGGCGAGGCGGCGGGCGACCTGTTCACCCCGCCGCGCGTCCGCGCGCTGCTCGCCGCGCTGACCGATAACAGCGGCATGATCGGCCGCGCCGCGGTGGAGGACCAGCTAAACGCGCTGGCCGCCGACGAGCGACCGCAGCTGCGCAAACTGGGCTTTACGATCGGCTCGCTCGACATCTTCCACCCCACGCTGCTGAAGCCCGAGGCGGTACGCTGGCGTGCGGCGCTGATCGCGGCGCAGCAGGGCGCGCCGGTACCGGCGCTGCCGCCGCATGGCGCAGTGCTGCAAAAAGCGGGGAATCACGCGGGGCTGACGATCGCGGGCTTTCGCCGCTGCGCCACCGGTTGGCTGCGCATCGACATGGCCGAAAAGCTGGCGCGGCAGGCGCATGCCGCGCGGATGCAGGCCGCGGCGCCGCCGACCGCGCCGATCGCGCGCAGCGACGATCATCATGACGACGATCATGGGGCGGGCGACGAGGTCGAGGGGGTTGCCGCCGCGCCGCCGCCGGGCTTTGTGATCGACCCCGCGCTTGCGACCTCGCTCGGGCTCGACGAGGAAACGCGGCGCGGGCTGCTGGGCAGTTTCGGGTTCCGCAGTGTCGGCGAACCCGTCCTGCAACGGTGGCGCTGGTCGGGACTGCGCAAGCCCGACAAGCGTCCGCGCCGCAAGCCGCCGCGCAAGGGTGCCGACACCCCGCCGCGCGCGGTGGCGAACGGCGACGTCGGGCGGCCACCGGTCCATCAGGCCAAGGGCAAACGCGGCGCACCGGGCAAGCCCCGCGCCGACATTCCGCGCGCCGATCCCCCGCGCCCGCCGCGCCCCGATCGCCCGGTCCGGCGCAGCGCGTCGCCGCACAGCCCGTTCGCGGGCCTCGCCGCCTTGCTCGCCGAAAGCCGCAAGGACTGATGGCCAGCCCTGGCGCCGCGGGCAGCATCCGGCTCGACAAGCTGCTGTGGTTCCTGCGTTTCGCACGTTCGCGCAGTCTGGCGCAGGCGGTGGTCGCGGCGGGGCATATCCGGCTCGACGGACGGCGGATCACGCGGCCGTCGTGCGCGGTGCATGTCGGGCAGACGCTGGTGCTGCCGGTTGGCGAACGCATCGAGGTGGTGCGGTTGCTGACGCTGCCCGTCCGCCGCGGATCGGCAAGCGAAGCGCGGGCCTGCTATCAAAGTCTCGATCCCGCGCCGCCCGCCGCCGCCAACCCAGCTATCAGCGGCGATGGAAAAGCTGTGCATCCAAATGCCGCGCCCGACCCTATCCAATGAGAGTGATTCGCAACTGCTTGCTAGGCGTTGACGCACCGCCGCCCGGCGGCATAGAGGCGAGCCAAGAGAGAGATTGACGGCTCGTTTGCCGTCACCTGAGGGAGCCTGAAACCATGACCTATGTCGTCACCGATGCCTGTGTCCGGTGCAAATATATGGACTGCGTCGAGGTGTGCCCCGTCGACTGTTTCTATGAAGGCGAGAATATGCTCGTCATCAACCCCAATGAATGCATCGACTGCGGCGTGTGCGAACCCGAATGCCCCGCCGAAGCGATCCTGCCCGACACCGAGAGCGGCCTGGAAAAATGGCTGGAAGTGAACACCAAGTTCAGCGCCGAATGGCCGAACATCACGGTGAAGAAAGAAAGCCCCGCCGACGCCGACGAATATAAGGGCGTCGAAGGCAAGTTCGAAACGCTGTTTTCGCCCGAGCCGGGCGCCGGCGACTGATCCCAAATCTGGCAAACCAGTGGGGCGGGACTTTCCCGCCCCTTTCTTTTGCCCCCTTGAAACCCTCTCGCTTGGCGACGATGTAGGTGACGGAGGGGCCAGCCCGCCGGTTCTCGGCGCGGCGCTCCAATAGCATAAGGACGCATCCCCAATGATCGACCCGCTCGCCGCTCTTGTCCCCGTCGTCGTCGAACAGACGAGCCGCGGCGAACGCAGCTTTGACATTTTTTCCCGCTTGCTGCGCGAACGGATCATCTTCGTCACCGGTGAGGTCGAGGATAATATGGCCTCGCTGATCACCGCCCAGCTGTTGTTCCTCGAATCGGAAAATCCGAAGAAGGACATTTATATGTACATCAACTCGCCGGGCGGCGTCGTCACGGCGGGCATGGCGATCCACGACACGATGCAATATATCCGGCCGCGCGTCGGCACGGTGTGCATCGGCCAGGCCGCGTCGATGGGCAGCTTCCTGCTCGCCGCGGGCGAACCTGGCATGCGCGTCGCCCTGACCAATGCGCGCGTGATGGTCCACCAGCCGTCGGGCGGCGCGCGCGGCATGGCGTCGGATATCGAAATCCAGGCGCGCGAAATCCTGCGCATCCGCAAGCGGATGAATGACCTGTATGTGAAATATACCGGCAAGTCGCTGAAAGACATCGAAAAGGCCATGGACCGCGACACCTTCCTCGAGGCCGACGAAGCGAAGGCGTTCGGGCTGGTCGATCATGTCTATGATCGTCGCCCCGGCGCGGTCGAAGGCGATGCCGCAAAGGATCTGGGCGAAGGCCCGACGCCCTGATCGCGCTGCCGATCCCAAAGATCGTCACCCCGGACTTGATCCGGGGCCCATGGCCACGAAGCGGCGAGGGATGCCGGATCAAGTCCGGCATGACGAAAGACGGGATTGGTAACCGCATTTGTTGACGCCCGCTTGGCGCCTTGATGCTAGGCGGGACATTGTCCCCATGTCACCCAATTGCCATATTGTAATTGGGTGACCGCGGGCTAGGATGAAGACGGCACCGCCATTTTGGCGCCTGCCAGAGGATTATATATGACGAAATTGAGCGGCTCGGACAGCAAGAGCACCCTCTACTGCTCCTTCTGCGGCAAGTCGCAGCACGAAGTCCGCAAGCTGATTGCCGGGCCGACCGTGTTCATCTGCGACGAATGTGTCGAACTGTGCAACGACATCATCCGCGAAGAAATCAAGGGCGGGGTTGCCGCGCGCAAGGACGGCGCCGTGCCGACGCCGCTGGAAATCTGTCACCATCTCGACGCCTATGTGATCGGCCAGAACAAGGCCAAGCGCGTCCTGTCGGTCGCGGTGCACAATCATTACAAGCGCCTCGCGAACAGCGGCCGCGGCGACGATGTCGAACTGGCGAAGTCGAACATCCTGCTCGTCGGCCCGACCGGCAGCGGCAAGACGTTGCTGGCGCAGACGCTCGCGCGCTTCCTCGATGTGCCCTTCACCATGGCCGACGCGACGACGCTGACCGAGGCGGGTTATGTCGGCGAGGATGTCGAGAATATCATCCTCAAACTGCTCCAGTCGTCGGACTATAATGTCGAAAAGGCGCAGCGCGGCATCGTCTATATCGACGAGATCGATAAAATCTCGCGCAAGGCCGAAAATCCGTCGATCACCCGCGACGTGTCGGGCGAAGGCGTGCAGCAGGCGCTGCTCAAGCTGATGGAAGGTACCACCGCGAGCGTTCCGCCGCAGGGCGGCCGCAAGCATCCGCAGCAGGAATTTCTGCAGGTCGACACGACGAACATCCTGTTCATCGCTGGCGGTGCGTTCAGCGGGCTGGAAAAGATCATCGGCGACCGCCTGCAAGGCAAGTCGATCGGCTTCGGCGCGCATGTCGCCGGCCCCGACGAACGCCGCATGGGCGAAGTGCTGAAAAACATCGAACCCGAGGATTTGCTGAAGTTCGGCCTGATCCCCGAGTTTGTCGGTCGTCTGCCCGTCATCGCGACGCTCGAGGATCTCGACATCGACGCGCTGGTGAAGATTTTGGGCGAGCCCAAGAACGCGCTGGTGAAGCAGTATCGCAAGCTGTTCGATCTGGAAGAGGTCGTGCTGACCTTTACCGACGATGCGCTGATCGCGGTCGCCAAGCGAGCGATCGAACGGAAGACCGGCGCGCGCGGGCTGCGCTCGATCGTCGAGGCGATCCTGCTCGACACGATGTTCGACCTGCCCGACCTGACCGATGTGGTCGAGATCGTCGTCGACAAGGATGTCGTCGAGGGCCGCAAGGATCCGATCCGCGTTTATGCCGACAAGGCGAAGGAAGCAGCGGGCGACGCCGCCTGATGCACCGGGTGCTGCCGCTGACACTCGTCGCCGGTATCGCCCTCTTCGCCGCGGCTCCCACCCACGCCGAACCGGTTGTCACCCCGGTGGCCGAGCTTGTCGATTCGGCCGACGTTCAGCGCGACGGTGAACGCTTTCGCCATGTCGGTTCGGGCTATGTCTTTCCCAGTAGCATCGGCGACATGCCAGCGCGCAAGGTCACCGTGTTCGGCCCCGGCGACGTGTCGGTGCAATATACGGTGAACGGCGCCGCCGCGGGCGATGCGTGGGTCGACCTTTATGCCTATCCGGCGAGCGACTGGACGATTGCGGAGACCGCCGAGGACATCGTCAAGGCGATCACCAACACCTTCGCCGCCACCCCGGCGCTGATGCCCGCGGGGATGGCGAAGCGCGCCGACGGCCTGCACAGCGGCTGGTTCGACGGACGGCTGGGCGAGCGCAGCCTGAAAACCGGATATTATGTCGTCCAGCGCGGCGACTGGCTGATCAAGATCCGCGCGACCCTGCCCTCACCGCCGACGCCGCAGATGCTCGCGCGCGTCGCCACCGCGATTGGCGCCGTCAACATGGGGCCGTTGCCCGCCGGACGTTGAATCAAGGCAGATCGGCGGCGACTCGACGGTCGCACCATTCGAAAATTGTTGCATTGCAGCAACAGTTGCCGGAAAAAACGCAATTCGCGCTGTGGATAACTTGGCCGACGCCACGCAAATTCGTGTTTTTTTTGAGGTTTTGCGGAACCTTTCGCCGCGCGCGGCTTGCGCTGTCACATTTGCTGTCACAATCGTGCCACATGCGGGCTTCAGGGGCGCTCGCAGGACTTGCGCGCCCCAATCTGCGCGTCTGCCGAATGACATCACAATAGGGGATATCCTGACATGAATTTCCGTCACACGCTTGCCGCCAGCGTTGCGCTGATCCCGGTCGCGCTGCTTTCCACGCCCGCGTTCGCCCAGTCGACCGGTTCGGTCGACTTCGACGACGAAATCGTCGTCACCGGGACCTCGGCAACCGACGTCGCCGGCATCTCGGTCCCCGACACGTCGAAGGCGAAGTCGGTCCTGGGTCAGGAAGTCATCGCACGCCAGAACCCCGGCCAGACGGTTCTCGACACGATCAACCTGATCCCGGGCGTCAATTTTACCAACAATGATGCCTATGGCTCGGCCGGCGGTCAGCTGACGATCCGCGGCTTTTCGGCCGACCGCATCAGCCTGACCTTCGACGGCGTGCCGCTCAACGATTCGGGCAACTACGCCATCTATTCCAACCAGCAGCTCGACCCCGAGCTGATCGAGCAGGTCAACGTCAACCTTGGCTCGACCGACGTCGACAGCCCGACCGCCGCCGCGACCGGTTCGACGGTCAACTATCGCACCCGGACTCCGGGCGAAGAGTTCGGCGTCAAGCTTTCGGGTTCGGCCGGTGAGTTCAAATTCTTCCGCATCTTTGGCATGGTCGATACCGGCGAATTCACCCCGTTCGGCACCCGCGCCTTCCTGGCGGCATCGACCACGTCGAACGACAACCCGTTCAACAACTATGGCCGCATCCGCAAGAAGCAATTCAACGGCCGCATCTGGCAGCCGATTGGCGACAACGGCGACTTCATCTCGGTCGCCGGCCATTATAACGTCAACCGCAACAACTTCTTCGGTTCGGTGCCGCTGCGCCTCGACCCCAGCCGCGTCGTCGGTTCGGGTTCGACCAATCGCTTCCCGATCGACAAGGACGAGCGCGAATATGATATCCTGGCGCCCTGCAACACCGCCGTTGTGGCCCGTCCGGGACTTGCCGATTCGGGTTCGAACTGCGGCACCGAGTTCGACCGCCGTTACAACCCGTCGAACACGGGCAACATTCGCGGTGCGTCGAAGTTCACGCTCACCGACGGCCTCGTCCTGACGATCGATCCCAGCTATCAGTATGTGAAAGCGAATGGCGGCGGCACGGTATTCGCACGCGAACGCTTCCAGGATATCAATCCGGGCGCCGGAGTCGCCAACGTCACCGGCTATCTGGGCGGCCGTCCTTATTTTGGGCGTGATCTTAATGGCGACGGCGACCTGCTCGACGAAGTTGCGATGCTGGCCCCCAGCCAGACGCAGACCCACCGCTATGGCCTGATCGCCAACCTGCGCTGGGACATCAACGACTTCCACACCGTGCGCGCCGGCTTCACCTATGACCGCGCGCGTCACCGCCAGACCGGCGAAGTCGGCCTGTTGCAGTTCAACGGCGAACCGTTCAGTGTCTTCCCGGTCACCGACACCCCGCAAGTCGATAACACCGGCGTCGTGCTGCAAAAACGTGATCGCCTGTCCTACGCGATCCTGACCCAAGTTTCAGGTGAGTATCGCGGCGAATGGGCCGACGGCCGCATCGTGACCACGGTCGGCATCCGCGCCCCGTTCTTCAAGCGCGACCTGAACAACAATTGCTTCACGTCGAGCGACACGGGCTTTGTCGAATGTTTCGGCAGCGCCACCGATCCGCGCAACTCCACATACGCCACGCTGAACCCGACGATCCAGGGTCCGCAGCAGCGCGTGCTGAAATATGACGATATCCTTCCTAACGTCGGTGTGGTGTTCAAGCCGAACAATCAGTTTTCGGTGTTCGCCAACTATTCGAAGGGCCTTCAGGTTCCCGGCACCGACGCGTTGTACAACTCGTTCTTCTTCGCGCCCACGACGGCATCAGCCCGTCCGGAACCCGAAACGAGCGACAACTTCGACGTTGGCGCACGTTATCGCTCTGGCAAGATCCAAGCGCAGGTTTCGGGCTGGTACACCAAATATGACAACCGTCTCGCTTCGGCTTTCGATGAAGAAACCCAGCGGACGCTGTACCGGAACCTGGGCCGCGTCGACAAATATGGCATCGACGGCAGCATCTCGTATCAGCCGATCCCCGAGCTCGCTCTCTATGCCTTCGGTTCGTACTTGAAGTCGAAGATCAAGGACGACCTTCAGGTTTCCGCATGCACCGCGGCACAGGTCACCGGCAGCATTGCGGGCTGTACAACGGTAGGCCAGCCGATCTTCTCGCCGACCGCGGGCAACGCCGAAGCAGGTGCCCCGGCCTATTCCTTTGGTGCTACCGCTCGCGGCATCCTTGGTCCGCTCGAAATCGGCATCACCGGCAAGCGCACCGGCGGCCGTTTCATCTATGACACCAACCTGCCCGTTTGCAGCGTGACGCCGACGATTATCGCGCCGTCCACCTGTGCCGGCACGATCGTCTATCCGTCGAAGACCAATGCTTATTGGCTGGTCAACCTGGATGCGCGTCTCAGCCTGGAATTCCTGGGTCTGAACGACCAGACCTTCTTCCAGGTCAATGTCTATAACCTCTTCGACTCGCTCTATGTCGGCAACTACAATACGTCGCTCTCGCAAGGCACGTCGGTGCCGAACGCCCAGATCGGCGCGCCGCGCACGGTCAGCGCGACGCTCACCGTCGGCTTCTAAGTCGCACGATCAGTTCGAGAAAATGGGGCGCGGGAGGCAACTCTCGCGCCCTTTTTCATGTCTGTTTGGAAGCGATGCGCCGCCGAGGCGGCGCTGTTCGCTCAGCCCGCGGCGATCCGACGCGCAGTGTCCTGGACCAGCGCGATCATGTTGGGGACGCCCTGGGTGCGGTTCGATGACAGCTGGCGGGCGAGGTCGAATGGCGCGAGCGCGGCGGCGACATCCATGTCGGCGACCTCGGCGGCAGGCTTGTCCTGCACCGCAGCGAGGACGAGCGCGACGATGCCCTTGGTGATCGCGGCGTTGCTATCGGCGAGGAAGTGCAGGGCGCCATCCGCCTGCGGCACCGGATAGACCCAGACGCTGGCGCTGCAACCGCGGACCAGCGTGGCGTCGGTCTTGAGCGCGTCGGGCATCGGCTCCAGTTCGCGGCCGAGTTCGATCAGCAGGCGATAACGATCGTCGCCGTCGAGGAAGTCATATTCGTCGTGGATGTCGGTCAGGCTGCGCATGGCGGCGGCACTGGCAGATTTGGGGCGATGGGGGAAGAGCGCTAGGCTAACAATGCCCGTTCGTGTCGAGCGAAGTCGAGACACCCGTCAGGTCAGCGCAAGGCCGATAGGCATCTCGACTTCGCTCGATGCGAACGGATTTTACCGCTTAGAGGTCGACCCCCGCTGCGATCGCTTCCAATTTGCGCAACCGTTCTTTCAGGTCGGCAATTTCGATCCGCGACCCGGCGTGCGGGACCGTCGCGTCATGGGCGACGGTGACATGCCCCGCGGTGAGTTCCTCGCGCTTGAGCTGGATCCAGTCGCGCCAGCCGCGCAGCGCGGCCAAGCTCATGATGCTCAGCGCGGTCAGTGCAACGGCGCTGACTATCAGGTTGGCGGCAAGATCAGACGTAATGGTGGCCATGATACGGCTCCTTCTTCGTCAGGGTCGTCAAGAGGGCGACCGATCGCGCAGCTTCTCGATTTCCTCATCGAGCGTCACGGCGCGGTTGTGGTCGGTGGCGATGCGTTCGAGCACCTGGATGCGGTCCTTGAGCGCGCGGATTTCGGATTGCAGCGCCTTGGTCTCGGCATTGTCGGCGGGGGCGGCGAAAAACTCGTTGCCCTTGTTGTCGCGGCGCACACCATATTTGGCGCGGACGACGCTGCCGATGGTGACGATCAGGACAATGCCGATAACCATTTCAAACGGGTTCATGGGGGATCCTTTCGTGTTTTCTTATCGTTGCTTCAATTCAGTTTGTTTCAGTTCAGCGGGGTGTCGCGCAGCTTTTCGATTTCGTCGGCCACATCAATTCCCTTGTCGGTAACAATCCGCTCGAGCACCCGCACCCGCTGCTCCAGCCGTTCGGTCGCGGCGGCATATTGGGCGGCCTTTTCGGCGGTCATTTCGGACTGCTTTTCGATCATCTTTTGCTGGTGCTTCGACCAGAAGATGAAACCGGCGAGCAGGAAGGGGGCCAGCGGGATCAGGATCCAGATTTCATCGCCCATCGCTCGTCTCCCTAATTGGCCGGACGCCGCAGCGCCTCGATCTCGTGGCTCAGCCGGCTGCCTTCGTCGGTGACGATGCGTTCGACCACCGCGAGGCGATCCTTCACCGAACCAAGCTCGGCGCGCAGCTGGGCATTTTCCTGGCTGATCAGCTTGACGCGTTCCATCGCTTCGTCGCCGGTCTTGGGATAGACCGCCTTGCCCCAGCTGTTTTCGAGCGGATAGCCGTTCTTGACGCGGAGCCAGGTGGTGAAGACCCAACCGCCGACCCCGGCCAGACCGACAACGGCGGCAACGGGGGCGATGGTATTCAGGACATCGAGATTCATGTTTCTTCCCCTCAGCGCAGGCGGTCGATCTGGTCGGCGAGCTGCGCCGCCTGACCGTTGGTTTCGGTCGCGATGCGTTCGAGCACCGAAATCCGCTCTTCGAGGCGGCTGACCTGCCCCGCCAGCTTGGCATTGTCATCGGTCAGCAGCGCGATTTTTCGATCAGCGTCGGGGTCGGTTCGATGAACCGTGCCGCCCCATTCATTTTCAACCGGATAGCCGTGCTTGGCGCGGATCCAGGTGGTGAACATCCAGCCGCCGATCGACAATGCGATAATGGCGAGGACGAAACCGGTACCACCGAAGTTCATTGATCTTCTCCCTGTTGCGTGTCAGCCGCCGCTCAGCGCAGGCTTTCAATCTCGTCGGCAAGCCGACGGTTGTGGCTGGTGTAGTAAAGTTCGATATCGGCAAGGCGGCGGTCGATGTCGCGGAAGCGCGACTTGATATCGCGGGTCGATGCGGTCGGATTGCTCCGCACCCCCTGCCAGAATTTCGCTTCTTCCCGCGAGCCGTAAAGCGCGAAGGGTTTCGGCGTGCCCATCCAGGCGACCATCCAGTAAGCAATCAGCGTCCAGGGAAAGCCCCCCATCAGCGTCAGCAGCACCGCGCCAACGCGGACCCAGAGGACGTCGACACCGCTGTAATCGGCGATCCCGGCGCAAACGCCGCTCCATTTGGCGTTCTGTTTGTCGAGGTAGAATTTTGTGCGGCTGGCAGACATCTCAGTTCCTCCGGCTGGTATTTTCGAGTTGCGCCAGTTCTTCATCGCTACGCACCGCAGGGCGGAAGTCGGGATGGTCGGCGCTGATGATGCGTTCGACGGTGTGCAGGCGACCTTCCAGCCGGCGCGCGGTGTCGTACAATTCGTCGAGCAGCTGCTCGTCTTCTCCGGTCAGCGTCTTGGCCTGTTTCCACTTGGTGATGTAGTGGAGGATCAGCCAGGGCAGACCGAGGAAGAGCGTTCCGATGACGATCGGGACGATGATGATTTCTTCCATCGGTCTGGATCCTTATTGCTTGCTGGCGTGGGCGGCCTTGAGCGCGGCGAGCTCGTCGGCGACCTTGTCGGCGGCCTGAAGTTCGGCGATCTCTTCGTCGAGCGACTTCTTGTAACCCAGGTTCAGCGCATCGGCGCGGCCTTCGGCTTCGTCGACGCGGCGCTCGAGGATGTCGAAGCGCGAGAAGGCATCTTCGACGCGGTCGCCGTTGGTCATTTCGCGCAGCTTATATTTGTTCTCGGCGCTTTCGAGGCGGGTCGAGACGTTCGACTGGCGGGCGCGCGCTTCGCTGAGTTTTTTCTGCAGCTTGGCGATGTCGTCTTCATAGCCCTTGAGCGCGTCGTCGAGGACGGCAATTTCGGCTTTCAGGCGCTCGGCCATGTCACCGGCCTTCTGCTTTTCGACCAGCGCCGCGGTGGCAAGGTCTTCGCGGTCCTTCGACAGCGCGAGTTCGGCCTTTTCCTTCCAGCTGTCCTGGAGGCTTTCCAGCTTGGCGATGTGGCGGCGCATTTCCTTTTGGTCCGCAATCGTGCGGGCGGCAGAAGCGCGGACTTCGACGAGCGTTTCGTTCATCTCGAAGATGATCTGGCGGATCATCTTTTCGGGATCTTCGGCCCGGTCGAGCAGGTCGGTGACGTTGGCGGCGATGATGTCGCGGGTGCGTGAAAAAATACCCATTTGACTAAACTCCTGTCGAAAATCTTGAGACCTGTGTCTGTTTTTGAAGAAAGGCTGGTGCCGGGGCGGGGCAAGGGGGAGAGTGCCCCGGCACCAGTGCCGGTCAGGCCAAAGCACTGACCGCCGGGGACATGACAGCGGCGACCAGCGGGCCGGCGAGATTGCCGGAAACACTGGCGGCGACCTGTGGCTGGTCGATCACGCCGACGAGGATGGCCAGCGCTCCGGCCGTGCTCAGCACGAAAGTGGCGGCTTGGGCATACATCGACTTCATGGTTCAACCTTCCTGTGGTTTTTCGCTACACCGGCACATTTGCGCCGGTTCGCTGGAAACAATGCAGACACCGTGCCAATTGCGCAAAGCGGCGCAAAACCGCGCAACTTCACGCGCAAATTTCGTTCCCCATCGATTTGCCTTGCCAACCAGCGGGAAATTTTGCCAATGATTGGGAATGGAGCGCGAGACCCAATTTATCGGCCAGTCGGCGGCCTTTCAGGACGCGGTCGAACGCGCCAGCCTAGCGGCCTCGCTCGACCGCCCAGTCTTGGTCATCGGCGAACGCGGAACCGGCAAGGAACTGATTGCCGAGCGTCTGCACCGCCTGTCGACGCGCTGGGACCGACCCTATGTGATCCTGAACTGCGCCGCGATGCCCGAGACGCTGATCGAGTCCGAATTGTTCGGGCATGAGGCGGGCGCGTTCACCGGCGCAACGCGCACCCGAGCAGGACGGTTCGAGGAGGCCGACGGCGGCACGTTATTCCTGGATGAACTCGCGACGATGTCGATGGGGGCGCAGGAACGACTGCTGCGCGCGGTCGAATATGGCGAGGTCACCCGCGTCGGTTCCTCGCGCCCGATCCGCGTCGATGTCCGCATCGTCGCGGCGACCAACGAACATCTGCCGGCGCTGGTCGAAGAGAATCGATTCCGGGCCGATTTGCTCGACCGACTGTCGTTCGAAGTCATCACCCTGCCCCCGCTGCGCGCGCGCGAGGGCGATATCGAGGTGCTCGCCACTTATTTTGGCCAGCGCATGGCGACGGTGCTCGACTGGGAAGAATGGCCGGGCTTCGGCCCTCGCGCGCTGGCGGCGATGGAAGGGCATGACTGGCCCGGCAATGTCCGCGAACTGCGCAATGTCATTGAGCGCGCCATCTATCGCTGGCCCGATCGCGACAAGCCCGTCGATGCTTTAAGCTTCGATCCGTTCGCCAGCCCCTGGCAGCCAGTGCCGCGAAAAGCGGCGGCGAAGGCCGACGGGGGCGCAGCATCCCCCGCCCCCGCCGAACCCGCGCCCGCATCGACCGCGATGCCGACCGGCCCGGTCAGCGACATGCGCGCCGCGGTCGACGCCTATGAGCGCCAGATCCTGTCCGACACGATGGCGCGCTGCCGCTTCAACCAGAAGGTCGCCGCCGAGGCGCTGGGGCTCAGTTACGACCAGATCCGTCACGCGCTGAAGAAACACGGGCTGAACCAATAGCGTCACGATCGAATCGGAATGTAATAGGCATCATGATCGATCTGGAAGGGAAAGGCAGGCCGGTGACGACGACCGTGGCGAATACCCCAACCGACGAGATACAACAGGCGACCGGCGCGACATTCTCGCCGCAAAATTTCTCCGACAATGCGGCCCTCACGGCGGCGGCCGACGGCGACTGCGCCTTGTGCACGATCGTCGGGATCGAAGGCAGTTTTTCGCGCCAGCTGGGGGCGCAGCTGGCGATTCGCCGTGATGGGACGGTGATCGGATCGCTCGCCGACGGTTGCCTGGAGGCGCAGCTGGTGGCCGAGGTCGCGCAAATCGATGGTCCCGTCGTGCGGCTGTATGGCCGCGGTTCCGAACAGATTGATTTTCGCCTGCCCTGCGGCAGCGCCCTCCACATCCTGATCGATCCCGCGCCAGACCAAGCCGCGATCGCGCAGGCCGCGCGCGCGCTGTCCGAACGACGGCCCGGCGTCCTGGCGCTGCCGCTGCCCGAGTCGGACGATTGCCTGTTGTTGCGACACCGACACCATATCCCCGACCTCCAGATCATGGCCCTGGGAGCAGGACCCGAGCTTGAGGCGCTGTCGCATCTCGCCCACGCCGCCGGGGTCGCGATCCGCTCTTACGGCCCCGATAGCGCCGAGCTGGCGCTGGGCCGCGCGCCCGACCTGCCTGCGCCCGACGCATGGACCGCGGTCATCCTGTTGTTCCACGACCATGAATGGGAACGCGAACTGCTGGGCTGGGCGCTGCGCAGCGATGCCTTTTACATCGGGGCGCAAGGCGGCGCGGTCGCGCGGCAACGGCGGCTGGAGTCCTTGGCCGAGGGCGGCGTTTCGAGCGACGATCTGGCCCGCGTCACCAGCCCCGTCGGGCTGTTCACGGGAGCCCGCCAGCCCGGCACTTTGGCGCTGTCAGCCTTGTCGGAGATTGTTTCTCGCTATGGCTTGCTGGGGCCGGGGCAATGAGCGTCGGGATTTACGTGCTGGCGGCGGGTCAGAGCCGACGATTTGGCGCCCCCAAGCTCGACGCGCCATGCGCGGGACAGCCACTGGGATCATGGATCCTCGCCGCGATCGAGGCCGCGAGCTTGGCCCCCGGCACGATCATCGTGCCGCCGTTGCCTCCGCTCTTCGCGATCGAAGCGCAGCGTCGTGGCTGGACGCTTGCGGCGAATGCGGACGCCGAACGCGGCCTGTCGACATCGCTGGCGTGCGCGATTCGCAACGCCGAGGACGAGGCCCATGACGCCGCCGCCATTTTCCTCGCCGACATGCCCCTGCTCACCACTGGCCATGTCCGCGCCATTGCGGCCGCAGGTCAGCCCGACCGGCCGGTGGCGACGCTCTACCCCGGCGGCCGACTGGGCGTTCCTGCGCGCCTGCCACGCGCGCTGTTCACCGCGCTGACCAGCGGTGGGGCAGATGTGGGCGCAGCCGCGTTGCTGGCCGCGCAGCCGACGCTGCGCGCGATGACCGACGGCGCGGACCTGTTCGATGTCGATAGCCCCGCGGACCTGGCCCGGGCCGAAGCTGTGCTGACGGCGCGCCTGGCGAACCACGGCGCGCCCGTCGACGTTGCGCCTATTGTCCGGGCAACTGACGGCTGAGCGCCTCGAGCACCGCATCCTGCGTCGATACCGTGTCGGCGAGCCGGTCGCGCAGCGCATAGATTTCGGGCAAGCCGTCGATCGCATCCTCGACGCTGCGGTCGAGATAGAGCCGGTCGATGTCGGCGAGCGCGGCGGTGAGCGGCGCGCGCGTGGCGGTGAGGCGCGAGATCGCCTGCTGCGCAACAACCCAGCGCTCGCTGGCGACGGAGGCGCCCGCGGCGGCGGCGACAAGCGATGCAGTGGCGTTGCGCTCGGCAGCGAAGGCCTGCTGCGCACTCGCGGCGTCCGATTCCCAGCGCGCGAGCCTGCCGCCGAGGTCGGCGGGGAGCGGTCCGGGTAGGGCAACGACCACCGCGGGCGGCGCGACGTCGAATCGTCCCTCGACCGACCGCTTGGCGAGCGACGGCGCGCCCGTGTTCTGCGCCGCAGCACAAGCCGAAAGCGACAAAGAGGCGGCAACGGCCAATGACAAGGTAAGAAGGGTGCGCTTCATCGCCGCCTCTGATATGGGTGCTGGCGCAAGGCAGCAAGTACCGAATCGGCGGTGCGTCTCGTCATTCGCGATCTGACCCGCTTTTCGCTCGAAAAGCGCGGGATTTGGCGGTTGACAGCGAAGCGCTGGCTCGCTAGTGGCGCTGACTTTCCCGCATGCCGGAAAAATCGCCTGCTTCGGTGGGTGATCGGTAGCGCGGGTGATTTAGTTTTTTGATTGGATGGAAGACCATGTTCGCAATCGTGCGCACGGGCGGCAAGCAGTATCGCGTCGCCGCCGGAGACAAGATCGCCGTTGAAAAGATCGACGGCGAAGCTGGCGATACCGTGTCGCTGGGCGACGTCCTGCTGGCCGGTGACGGCGGCGAAGTGAAGAGCGCCGATGGCCTCGTCGTTTCGGCCGAAATCATCGCCCAGACGCGCGGCGAAAAGGTCATCGTATTTAAGAAGCGCCGTCGGCATAATTATCGCCGTCGCAACGGTCACCGCCAGTCGCTGACGCTGCTGCGCATCCTGGCCGTCGGCGAAGCCAAGAAGGCCGCGCCGAAGAAGGAAGCTGCTGCGAAGGCAGAGACCGCTCCGGCGACCGAAGCCAAGGCTGCTGCGCCCGCCAAGGAAGCTGCACCGAAGAAGGAAGCGGCGCCCAAGAAGGCCGCTGCTCCGAAGACGGAAGCCGCTGCTGAGAAGGCCGCACCCGCCAAGAAGCCCGCTGCCAAAAAGGCAGCCCCCAAGAAGGACGCCTGAGCGCGGCAACGCAGCTCGGCCCCTCGAATGAATTAAGGAGCATCAGTCATGGCACATAAAAAAGCAGGCGGTTCATCGCGCAACGGTCGCGACTCAGCCGGCCGCCGCCTTGGCGTGAAGAAGTTCGGCGGTCAGGAAGTGATCGGCGGCAACATCATCGTGCGCCAGCGCGGCACCAAGGTGTACCCGGGCGCCAACGTCGGCATGGGCAAGGACCACACGCTCTTCGCAACCGCCGAAGGCCATGTCCGATTCCACGATGGCAAGCTTGGCCGCAAATTTGTGTCGGTCGACGCCATGGCGGAAGCAGCCGAATAAAGGACGATCTGCACGGGTCGCCCACCAAGGGATGACCCGGAACGGTCCTTTCCGCACCAGCGGAAACAAAGTTCGAAAAGAGGGAGACGGGTCACCCCGGACTCCCTTTTTTCTTGTCTGATGTCCGCGTGCTAGCGGGCAGGCGTGAAAATCGGGCCATCCATCTCCCTCCACAACGACTGTCGTCAAAGCGTCACCATCGGGCGCCAAGGCGACGGCAATTGGGAGTGATACGATGTTTGCGCGTACCGAAAGACTGTTGCTGCGGCCCGGCTGGCAGGAAGACGCCCCCGCGCTCGCGCGGGCGATCGGCGAAGAGGCGGTCGTCCGCAACCTCGCGACGGCGCCCTGGCCCTACGGCGAAAGCGAAGCGCGCGAGTTTCTGAGCAAACCGCTCGACCCGGCGCAGCCGCGCTTCCTGATCTTTGCCCGCACCGGCGGCGCCCCGCGCCTCGTCGGTGGATGCGGCATTTCGCCTGATCCCGACGGCGGGCTCGAAATGGGATATTGGATCGCCCGTCCCTATTGGGGGCTCGGCTTTGCGACCGAAGCCGGACGCCAGCTGATGGGCATCGCACGCGCGATGCACCTGCCCAAGCTGTCCGCCGGGCATTTCCTCGACAATCCGGCGTCGGGCGCGGTGCTGCGCAAACTGGGCTTTCGCCCGACCGGCAAGGTCGCGCAGCGCTACAGCCTGGCGCGCGGCGGTGAAGCAGCCTGCGCGTTGTTCGAAGAGGGCGATGCCGATGCCGATGGTCTTGTCACCCCGATGCGAAGCCGCATCGGGGTGGACGAGGATTTTAGGGAAGAGCTGCGGTTGATGGCGGCTTGATTTCACCCCTCCCTGAAAGGGAGGGGTGCGAAGACTTGGCAGCTTGCTGCCTAGTCGTAGCGGGGTGGGTTTGCGGCGAAGAAATAACGCCTGCGGCTACCCACCCCTAGCCCCTCCCTTCCAGGGAGGGGAACGCGTCACCCCCGCAATTTGCCCGCCATGCCCATGATGTCGTCGAGCGGATTGCCGTCGCCATTAAGGTCGAGCATGTTGGCCAGGCCGCCCAGCCCGCCTCCGCCGCCCGCCGCCGGTGCCGCGCCGCCGCCGACCGCACCCCCGAGAATATTGCCGAGCATCCCGCCGAGGCCGCCGCTGCCGCCCGCGCCGCCGCCCAAGGCGCCGCCGATCAGGTCACCCAGACCGCCGCCGCCCTGCGACTGGCCGCCCTGCTTCGCCATATAGCCCGCGACCATCATCGCGAGGATCGGCAGCATTTTCTTGAGCAGCCCCGAATCGAGTCCGGTCTGCGTCGCCGCCTGCCCCGCGACGGTGCGGCTGACATCCTTCGATCCGAAAATCTGGCCCAGCACCTCGTTACCCGGCGCCACCGGCGTCGGCTGCGATCCCAGCACCGAATCGAGCAAACCGCCGCCGCCGAGTTGACCCAGCAAGCCGCCAAGCCCCTCGATCCCGCCCGATTGCGCCTGTTTCTTGAACCCGCCCAGGATCGCGGGCAGCAGCGCCTCGGCGCCCTGTTTGGCCATGGCGGGCGGAATGCCCAGATCTTTCGCCATCGATTCGATGCCGCCAGCTTGCGCCAAAATGTCGGTCAGGTTCATGTCGCTATTCTCCCACTCCGGCGCCGATCGGACCGCGCCCTCACCGCCAACTATAACAGCGCATGGGCAGAGGACGAGTCGTTCATTTGGCTGTCATTTTCAGATGCATAGTCCTAGCCTGCGGCCAACCGACTCACCCTTTCCGGGTTGGGCCGCGCCATAGTGGGAGTAAATTCATGGGCATTTTCAGCAGCATCAAAGACGCGATTTTCGGCAAGAAGGCGGTCGCCGCCGAACCGGTAGCGACGCCGAATCCGATTGGCAGCGCGCTCGACGCCGCGACCAGCGCAATGGCGGCCGCCGCCGCGGCGCCGCCCGCCGAGGTCGATGTCGACGCGATCCTGACCGCCGAAGCAGCAGGCAAAGACCTCAATTGGCGCACCTCGATCGTCGACCTGATGAAGCTGCTCGGCATCGATTCGAGCTTGGCCAACCGCAAGGAACTCGCGACCGAGCTCGGCTACACCGGCGAGCTGGACGGCAGCGCCGAGATGAACATCTGGCTGCACAAGGCGGTGATGCGCGAACTGGCGGCGAACGGCGGCAAGGTGCCCGCCGACCTTACCGATTGACGTTTTCTATCCTCCCTGTCGCGCAGCGATGGGGAGGTGGCAGCCCGCAGGGCTGACGGAGGGGCCATGACGCAACGTCGCGGCCCCTCCACCATCCTTCGGATGGTCCCCCTCCCCACGGCTTCGCCACAGGGAGGAACTAGGCCGCATTGACCGGCGCGCCCGATTCCCTAGACAGGTTTCAGCAGAAACAAAGTCGCAAGGGAGCCGCCGCGTGCATCACAGCCTGTCCACCCCGTTCACCCGCCGCCAGACCATCGCCACGCTCGGCACCGGCGCGGCGAGCCTGGCATTGGCCGCGTGCAGCCGCGGTCCCGCCGCGACGGCGGCCCTGCCCCCGTCCGACGCCACGCCGCAGGTCGCCGCCGAAGCGCTGCTCGCCTCGATCGCCGACAATCTGCTCGCCCTGTCACCCGAAGGGGCAACCTCGCTCGGCATCGATACCGGCGCGCGCGCCGCCGAACGCGGCAAGCTGTCCGACCGCTCGGCGGCGGGACAACAAACAGTTGCAAGCACGCTCAAAGCCGACGTCGCGCGCGTTCGCGCCTTTGACAAGACCGGCCTCGATCACAAAACGCGCACCAGCCTCGCGGTCGTCGAAAGCGCCTATGGCGTCGCGCTCGACGGCTTTGCGCTGCCCTATGGCGATGTTGCGGTCGGCGGGTGGCGCAACACGCCCTATGTCGTGAGTCAGAATGTCGGCGCCTATCTCGACGTCCCCAAGTTTCTCGACAGCGATCATCCGGTCAAGACGGCCGCCGATGCCGAAGCCTATCTGTCGCGCCTCAACGCCTATCCCGGCGCGCTCGACGGCGAGACCGAGCGGCTGAAAGCCGCGGGCGGCCAGGGATTGATCGCCCCCGCCTTTCTGATCGACAAGGCGGTCAAGCAGATGGAGGCGAGCTTGGCCGATGCACGTGCCGGCGGCGGCTTGGTCGACAGCCTGGCCACGCGCACCCGCGATGCAAAAATTGCCGGCGACTGGGGGCCGCGCGCCGAGCGGATCACCAAAGGCGCGGTCGTGCCTGCCCTTGAACGCCAGCTCGCCGAACTGAAGGCGCAGCGACCGAAGGCAACCATGGACGCGGGCATCGGCGCCCGGCCCGGCGGCGAGCAATGGTATGCCTGGGGACTTCGCGCGTCGACGACGACCCGGATGACCCCGGACGAGGTCCATGCGATGGGCCGCGCCGAGCTGGCCGAACTGCACGGCCGGATGGATCCGATCCTGAAAAAACTGGGTTACACCCAAGGATCGGTCGGCGACCGGATGAACGCGCTCGCCAAGGATCCGCGCTACAAATTCCCCGACAACGACGCCGGGCGCGCCGAGATCGTCGCCTATATCCAGACGTGGCTCGGCAAGATTCGCGCCGAACTGCCGCGCGCCTTCCGCACCCTGATGAAGGGCAATGTCGAGGTGAAGCGCCTGCCGCTGGCCGAGGAACCCGGCGCACCCGCCGCCTATGGCGGCGCGGGCTCGATCGACGGCACCGTTCCGGGCAAATTCTGGATCAACCTGCGTACCACCGAATTGCACAGCAAATATTCGCTGCCCGACCTGGCGATGCACGAGGCGATTCCGGGGCATGTGTGGCAGGGTGAATATGCCAACCAGATGCCGCTGATCCGCACGATGCTGGCCTTCAACGCCTATAGCGAAGGCTGGGCGCTCTATGCCGAGCAGTTGGCCGACGAGCTGGGGCTGTACGATGATTTCGAGGTTGGGCGGCTCGGCTACCTCCAGTCGCTGGCGTTCCGCGCGTGCCGCCTCGTCGTCGATACCGGGCTCCATGCGAAGCGCTGGACGCGCGAACAGGGGGTCGCGTTTTTCGTCAAGGAAAACGGCTCGAACCCGCTCGAGGTCGCGAGCGAGGTCGATCGCTATTGCAGCTGGGCCGGGCAGGCGTGCGGGTACAAGGTCGGGCACAGCGAGATCGTCCGCCAGCGCGGGCTGGCGCAAACCGCGCTGGGGCCGAAATACGACCTGCGCGATTTCGACGATGTGGTGGTCAAGGGCGGCAATGTGCCGCTCGACGTGCTGGCGCTGAATGTCACGGACTATGTGGCGGGGGCGAAGGGGTAGCTCGGCCCTCCCCGCCTCGTCATTGCGAGCGAAGCGAAGCAATCCAGGGTGGCCTTGCGCTGCTCTGGATTGCTTCGCTTCGCTCGCAATGACGGTTTAGGGAAGCGGCGCCAGATCGGGTTCGACAAAACCCCGCCGCGCCTCCACCGAAAACAGCAGCGCGCGGCTGTAGAAGCGCAGCGGCCAGTCGCGGCGGCCCATGTCCGACAGCAGCATCGCATTGACGCGCGCGGCCAGCCCGGTCTCGTCCGTCTATGACAGGAACCACCGCACCCCCGCAACATACGCGCGGGTGATGCTGTCGTGGTAGCCCTGGGTGTCGTCGTTGATGCCGCCGACGCTTTCATTGAAGCGGCGGATGATGATGCCGATCTGGGCATCGACATCGATGTCGGGGCGTTCGCTGAGCAGCCACAGGCAGGCGCCGAGATGCGCTTCGTGCGTCCACGCTTCGCGCGGCAGGGTGCAAGCGAGCAGGCTTTCGCCGATCGCGCGGATTTCTGAGTCGCGCGCGAACAGGCGCGGTTTATGGTCGGTGGTCATTGTCCGGTCCCTCCGGGTGATTGAGCACCCGGAAGAGATCCGGGTCAATTATGCCGCGACGGCGGCCTGCGGTGCTGCCTGACGGACGCCTTCGTCGACATGGTCCGCAAATTGCGCGAAATTGTCGATGAATTGGCCGACCAGCGTTTGCGCGGTGCGGTCATAGGCGGCCTTGTCGGCCCACGCTTCGCGCGGGTCGAGCAGCGCGCTGTCGACGCCCGGAACAGCAACCGGAACCATGAAGCCGAAGTTCGGATCCTTGCGGAATTCGGCGTCGTTCAGGCTGCCGTCGATCGCCGCATTGAGCAGCGCGCGGGTCGCCTTGATCGGCATCCGCTTGATCCCGTCCATCGTCGCCATGCCGCCGGTCCAGCCGGTGTTGACCAGCCAACACTGGACGCCGCCCTTGGCAATGCGTTCTTTCAGCAGGTTGCCATAGACCGACGGGTGGCGCGGCATGAAGGGGGCGCCGAAGCAAGTCGAGAAGGTCGCCTCGGGCTCGGTCACGCCGATTTCGGTGCCCGCGACGCGCGCGGTGTAACCCGACAGGAAATGATACATCGCCTGATCGGGGGTCAGCTTCGCGATCGGGGGCAAAACGCCATAGGCATCGGCTGTGAGCATGATGATGTTCTGCGGCACCGGACCCATATTCTGTTCCGACGTGTTCGGAATGAAGTCGATCGGGTACGAACCGCGGCTGTTCTCGGCGAGGCTGGCGTCGTCGAAATCGAGCTCGCGGGTCACCGGATCGATCACGACATTTTCGAGCACCGTGCCGAAGCGCTTCGTCGTCGCGAAAATCTCGGGCTCGGCTTCGGGCGAGAGGCGGATCATCTTGGCGTAGCAGCCGCCTTCGAAATTGAAGACCGCGGTGTCCGACCAGCCATGCTCATCGTCGCCGATCAGCGTGCGCGACGCATCGGCCGACAGCGTCGTCTTGCCGGTGCCGCTAAGGCCAAAGAAAACCGCGGTGTCGCCGTTCGGACCCATGTTGGCCGAGCAGTGCATCGGCATCACGCCCTTCACCGGGAGCAGATAGTTGAGGATGCCGAACACCGACTTCTTCATCTCGCCAGCATAAGCGGTGCCGCCGATCAGCACGAGCTTCTCGGTGAAATTGACCGCGACGACGGTTTCGGTGCGCGAGCCATGCTTCGCCGGATCGGCCCGGAAGCTCGGCAGGTCGATGATCGTATATTCGGCCGCAAACGCCGCCAGCTCATCGGCGGTCGGGCGGACGAGCAGGGTGCGGATGAACTGGCTGTGCCAGGCAAATTCGGTGACGACCTGCACCGCGACGCGGTGCTCGGGCTGCGAACCGCCGAACAGCTGCTGGCGGAACAGGCGCGGACGCGCCGCCATATGCGCAAGGAAATCAGCCTTCAGCGCCGCGAAATGATCGGGGGTCATCGGCACATTGGTCTTGCCCCACCAGATGGTGTCGGCAGTTTCGGCGTCCTGGACGATGAACTTGTCCTTGGCGCTGCGCCCGGTGTGGTTGCCGGTTTCGACGACTAGCGGACCGTCCTTGGCAAGCAGGCCTTCGCCGTGCCGGATCGCATCCTCGATCAGCGCCGAAGTGCCCCAATTTTCGGCGACCTCCGCCTGCGTTTCGACGGTCTGATTGCCGATCGCCACCTGTGTCATCGTTCAAGCCTTTCCCATGTCCGCCGCCCCCGATTGCATAGGTATGCAGGTGATGCCGCGCAAAAGGGCAGGCCCGCATTACCATGGGTGCCGACGTGACGCCGATTCCGTAAATTAAGGGTCGCGTTAGCGAGGATGCGGGAGGAGGTCAAAAGATTCCAGCGCGCCGCCGCGCCAATCCGTGACAGTTGTCGGTGGAGCAGGGATCGGCTAACTCAGCCAACGGCCCCGCCCAACGGAAAGAGCATGACGGCAACCATCGCGCTGGTCGACGACGACCGCAATATCCTGCAATCGCTCTCCATCGCGCTCCAGGCCGAGGGGTTTGTGACGCGCGTCTATTCGGACGGCGAGGCGGCGCTCAAGCCGCTGATCGACAATCCCCCCGACCTTGCCGTGTTCGACATCAAGATGCCGCGCATGGACGGGCTGGAGTTGCTGCGCCGCCTGCGCGAGAAAAGCCAGTTGCCGGTGATCTTTCTGACCAGCAAGGATGACGAGATCGACGAGGCGCTGGGGCTGGCGATGGGCGCCGACGATTATATCGCCAAGCCCTTCTCCCAGCGTCTGGTCATCGCGCGCATCCGCGCGATCCTGCGCCGCGTCGAGCTGAACCAGAATGCGCCCGCCGACGATGACGAGCCGGTCGCCGAACCGATCACCCGCGGACGGCTGAGCATGGACCCGGCACGCCACAAGGTTGCCTGGGACGGCAAGGATGTGACGCTGACCGTCACCGAATTCCTGATCCTCGAAACGCTCGCGGCGCGCCCCGGTATCGTCCGCAGCCGCAATCAGCTGATGGACGCCGCCTATCAGGACGATGTCTATATCGACGACCGCACGATCGACAGCCACATCAAGCGCCTGCGCCGCAAGTTCCGTGAGGTCGATCCCGAATTCGACGGCATCGCGACGCTGTACGGGGCGGGCTACCGCTTTGCCGACGATGCCTGAGCCGCTGAAACCCGACGCGAGCATCGCCGAGCAGGAGGAATCCCCGCTCGTCTGGTCGGCGCGCTGGTCGCTGACGACGCGCATCCTGGCGGTCAACATCCTCGCGGTCGCGCTGCTCGCGGGCGGCTTTTATTATCTCGACACCTATCGCAGCCGCCTCGTGGATACGCGCATCGAGGTGATGAAGGACCAGCTGGCGATGCTCGACAGCGCGCTAGAGGCGGCGCGGCCCGACCAGCGCGAGCGGCTGATCGACGAATTTGCCGCCGCGACCGAATCGCGATTGCGCTTCTATGCCGCGAACGGAGCGCGAATCTCCGACAGTTTCGCGACCGGCCCCGCCACCTACACGCTGCGCGACCCCAATTTGCAGGCGTGGCAGCGCGACGCCGCGCGCGCGATGGACCGCGGCATCGACTGGATCGTCGGCGCGCCCTCCTATCCCGACTTCTCCGAACCCGCGACCGATCGTGCCGGGTCGTGGCCCGAAGTCGTCGAGGCGCAGCGCAGCGGGCAGGCCGCAAGCCGCTTTCGCTATGCGCCCGAACGCACCCCGTTGCTCAGCGCCGCGCGCGTCGTCGACCTCGAAGCGCCGCAGACGGTGCTGATGACGCTCAACGCGCGCGACATTACGCGAACCGTGCGCGCCGAACGCTTCCGCCTCGCGATCGTCGTCGCGGTCGTGCTGATCACCTCGATCCTGCTGTCGCTGTTCCTCGCGCGCACCATCGTCCGCCCGCTGCGCCGACTCGCGCGTGCAGCGGTCCGCGTCCGGCTCGGCCGCGCCCGCGAAGTCGTGGTCCCGCGCCTCCCCAGCCGCCGCGACGAAATCGGCACGCTTGCGCGCGCGCTGTCCGACATGACGCAGGCGCTGCGGCAGCGCATCGACGCCGGCGAACATTTCGCCGCGGACGTTACCCATGAGCTCAAAAACCCGATCGCGTCGGTGCGTTCGGCGATCGAGGGGCTGGGCCGGGTCAAGAATGACGAGCAACGCGCGCAGCTGCTCGCGATCGCCGACGAGGATGTCCGCCGACTCGACCGGCTGGTCAACGACATCAGCGAGGCAAGCCGCGTCGATGCCCAGCTGTCGCGCACCCTGTTCGAGGCGATCGACGTCGGCATGATGATCGAATCGATGCTCGCTGCGCGCACCGCCCGCATCGACGCCGACACCCCGCACCCGCGCCTCGCCTTTGCCCGTCCGCGCAAAGGCACGACTTTGGTGATGGGCGATGGCCACCGGCTCGAACGCGCGATCGACAATGTCATCGACAATGCGATCAGCTTTTCGCCGCCGACCGGCCTCGTCTGTATTGCCGCGACGCGGCTGGGCGACGAGGTGCATATCCGCGTCGACGACGACGGCCCCGGCATCGACCCCGAACAGCGCGAGGCGATTTTCCGCCGTTTCCACAGCGAGCGCCCCGCTGGAGAGGCCTTTGGCCGCCACAGCGGCCTCGGCCTCGCGATCGCGCGGACGATCATCGAGGGACATAGCGGCACGATCAACGCCAAGGATCGCGACGATGGCAAGCCGGGCGGCAGCCTGTTGATCACCCTGCCCGCGAGCGAGAACACGACCGAAGCGAGCTAAGCATCCTCCCTGTCGCGTAGCGATGGGGAGGGGGACCGCCCGCGAAGCGGATGGTGGAGGGGCCGCGACGGTCGCGTCAAAGCCCCTCCGTCAGCGGCTACGCCGCTGCCACCTCCCCATGGCTGCGCCACAGGGAGGATCGGTTTGCCGCCTTGCGGCCCCGCTTCGTCACCGGTAAGCCTTGCGTGATGCTGCCCAGCCGGACCCGACCCGATATCGTCAATATCCATGCGAGCTGCGTCGCCGCGGGCAGCCGCGGCATTTTACTGCTCGGCCTGTCGGGACAGGGCAAGTCGGACCTCGCGCTGCGGCTGATCGATCGCGGCGCGCGGCTGGTTGCCGACGATCGCTGCGACATCTGGTTCGAACGCGACCGTTTGTGGTGCCGCCCGCCCGCCGAGCTGGCGGGCAAGTTGGAAGTGCGCGGGCTGGGAATCGTCGAACAGGCGTGGGCGGGGCCGGTGCCGCTGGCGATCGCGGTGCGCCTCGCCGATCGTTATGAACGCATGCCGCCCGAACGCGCGGTCGAACGGGTTGCCGGACACGACCTGCCCTCGCTGACCTTGTCGGCGTTCGAGGGTTCGGCGCCGATCAAGGTCATGCTGGCGCTCGACCGACTGGCGCACGGAGCATGAAGGACACCGCCGAACCGCGGCTGTTGCTGGTGACGGGGCTGTCCGGCGCGGGCAAATCGACGGTGCTCAAGGTCCTCGAGGATCTCGGCTGGGAAGTCGTCGACAATCTGCCGCTCGCGCTGCTCGAAACCCTGATCGACGCACCGGTAAAGCGCGGCGAGGCGGGGCGGCCGCTGGCGGTCGGGATCGACAGCCGCAGTCGGGGGTTCCGCCCCGCGCTGCTGGTGCAGCGGATCAAGGCGCTGCGCGAAGTCGGCGGTCGCGACGTCCAGACGCTGTTCCTCGACTGCGCGGGGGCCGAGCTCGAACGCCGCTTTTCCGAAACGCGTCGCCGCCACCCGATGGCCGAGGATCGCCCCGCCGCCGACGGCATCGCGCGCGAGCGCGAGATGATGGAGCCGCTGCGCCGCTGGGCCGAGCATGTCATCGACACGACCAACTACAGCAGCAACGACCTGCAGCAAGAGGTCCGCCAGCGCTTTGGCGACAGCGATCATGATGAGCCGGTGCTCAATATCCTAAGCTTTGGCTTTGCGCGCGGGCTGCCGCGCAACGCCGATCTGGTGTTCGATATGCGCTATCTGCGCAACCCGCATTGGGATGCGAAACTGAAGCCCGGCACCGGGCTCGACGCCGACGTCGCCGCCTATGTGACGGCCGATCCGGCCTATGAAAGCACGGTCGCGCAGATCGAGGCGCTGCTGCTCGCCCTGCTGCCGCGCTACCGTGCCGAGGGCAAAAGCTATGTCACCATTGCGTTCGGTTGTACCGGTGGTCGCCACCGGTCGGTCCATGTCGCGGCGCGGGTGACCAAAACGCTCCGCGCCGCGGGTCACGAGCCGACGCTGACCCACCGCAACCTTGACTCTGCCCCGCAAGATGGGCTTGAGGGCAAGCCCCCGCCTGCGGCATCCGCAGCGGTTGGAAAAACATAAGGGTCTCGCAGTTCATGCCCACCGATAAAGCCTTGCCATTGCTGGGAATGGTCCTTGTCACCCACGGCCGTCTGGCCGAGGAGATGGTGCGTGCGATGGAGCATGTCGTCGGGCCGCAGCGCGCGATCGCGACCGTCTGCATCGGTCCCAACGACAATATGGAAATGCGCCGCCGCGAAATTGCCGATGCGATTCGCGCCGTCGACGAAGGCCGCGGCGTCGTCATGCTGACCGACCTGTTCGGCGGCACCCCGTCGAACCTGGCGATCAGCCTACTCGAATCGGGGCGCACCGAAGTGATCGCCGGGGTCAATCTGCCGATGCTGATCCGGCTGGAGAGCGCGCGCAAATCGATGGAACTGCGCGCCGCGGTGATCGCCGCCAAGGAAGCCGGCCAGAAATATATTTCGGTCGCGTCAGAAATGCTGGGGGTCGGGCCATGAGCGAAATTTCCGAAACGGTCGAAATCACCAACCAGCGCGGGCTCCACGCCCGCGCCAGCGCCAAGTTTGTGACCTTTGTCAGCCGGTTGCCGGAAAGCGTGTCGGTCGAGGTCGAAAAGGGCGGATCGCGGGTCAACGGCACGTCGATCATGGGGCTGATGATGCTGGGCGCCGCCAAGGGCGACACGATCACCATCCACACCCGCGGCGACGGCGCCGACGCGGCGCTGCTCAAGCTGGTCGGGCTGGTCAAGGACAGCTTCGGCGAGGATTGACGGCCATGACTGAGCCGGGCCGCCGTTCCACCATCGAGAGCCTGTCGAACCCGCTGATCAAGCGGATGCGGTTGCTGCGCGAGAAGCGCCATCGCCGCGCCGAAGGATTGTTCCTCGCCGAAGGGCTGCGCATCGCGACCGAAGCGCGCGAGGCGGGGGTGCTGCCCTTGTGGCTGTTCCTCGGGCCGGAGGGCGACGCCCACCCGCTCGCCGCGGCGCTGGTCGCGGACACGCTGGCGGCGGGCGGCGAGGTGATCGACACGCCCCCCGCGATCCTCTCGAAATTGTCGGGCAAGGACAATGCCCAGACCGTCGTCGGCATCTACGCCGAACCGAAAACCACCCTTTCCGATCTCGACCGCACCACCGCGCCGATCTGGCTGGTCGCCGAACGGCTGCGCGATCCCGGCAACCTCGGCACAATGCTGCGCACCGGCGACGCGGTCGGCGCGGGCGGGCTGATCCTGCTCGACGAGAGCACCGATCCCTATGCGGTCGAAGCGGTGCGCGCGAGCATGGGGGCGATCTTTACGCAGGCGCTGGTGCAGGCGCGGTGGGACGAGTTCCTGCCCTGGCTGCGGCAGGGACCGGGACAGCTCGTCGCGACCTGGCTCGGCGACGATACGCAGGATTATCAGGCGGTGCGCTATGCCGCGCCGACCTTCATCCTGACCGGCAATGAATCGCAGGGGATGCCGCCCGCCTATGCCGACGCCGCCGATGTGCGGGTTAAGATGCCGATGCTGGGCAAGGCCGACAGCCTGAACGCCGCGGTGGCGACCGCGGTGATGGCGTATGAGGTGCTGAACCAGCGGCGAAAATAGCGGCGTTCAGCATCGCGCAATTCGTTTTCGCTTAGCGGGGCGATCCATAGTAGCTTCGTCACCCTGAACTTGTTTCAGGGTCCATGGCCAGACCCTGCCTCCGGCGCCGCGCCGGGGGATAAGGCAGGCCATGGATGCTGAAACAAGTTCAGCATGACGAGATGAGGAGACGGTTCATGATCCGATATTTGCCGCTGCTGGCCCTCCCCGCACTCGCCGCCTGCGCGCCCGCGACCGAATTGCCACCGACGACGCCCGCCAATCTGCCCGCCGCCGACGCGTATATGGCGCTCGGCACCGAACCCGGCTGGACGCTCGAGATCACCCCGGCACGGCTCAATTACGACGGCGACTATGGCGAAACCAAGATTATGGTCGCCAACCCCGGCGCGAAGCCGTCCATGAACGGCCGCACCTATGTTACCGACCGGCTGTCGGTCGTGATCAAACAGGCGCCGTGCAGCGACGGGATGAGCGACCGCCGCTTTTCCGACACGGTGCGCGTCATCGCGGGCGGCAAGACGCTGCACGGCTGCGGCGGCAAGATCTTGCCGCCCGACACGCTGGCGGGGTCGAACTGGACCTTTGTGTCGATCGGCGGCGTCGCGGTGGCGAAGGATCGCCCGACGTTGCTGCAATTCGATGGCAACCGGCTCAGCGGCAGCGCAGGCTGCAACCGCTTTTCGGGCGGCTATGCGGCCGCGGACGGCACACTGCGCGCCGGGCCGCTGATGGCGACCGAAATGGCGTGTCCGGGTCCGGGCATGACGCAGGAAGCGGCGTTTTTCCAATTGATGGCGGCGCCGGTGCGCCTGACCTTTGCCGACGATGGCACGCTGATCTTGACCGGGAGCGGCGGGCAGACGGCGGTGTTGAAGCGGGCGATCTGAAACCCACCTCATCGTTCCGTTGGTGTCGAGCGAAGTCGAGACACGTGAAGTCGAGCGCGAGCCCAGCGTGTCTCGACTTCGCTCGACACCAACGGGTTTGCGGGGTCG